>R11__coassemble_1508_pt1 | contig 12978 bp, 10 predicted proteins | sample R11__metabat2_high_PE_009 | metagenome-assembled genome bin R11
ATTACAGACCGTTGAATGTATCTGAGATATTCATATTCTGCCTCTCCAATATAAATATTGATAAAAAATAGTGTCTAATCTGCATTTTTTTCACGCAAATATTTGACTCGGGCGGGGATGCTGGATATAATGAGGAACACAGATGAAAAAAACATCTCAATCTGCATTTTTTTCACGGAGGCCGAACATGTTGCCGAGAACACAGTATCTGAACGAGTTAATAGATTTGAAAGATAATGGAAGAGTCAAAATCATCACAGGACTCAGACGGAGCGGGAAGTCGGTTCTGCTTTTTGATATTTTTTGGAATTATCTGCTTGGTGAGGGGGTAAAATCAGAGCAGATTATCGGAATTGCTTTGGATGACATGAGCAATATCAGGTACAGAAATCCATTGGAGCTGGATAAATTTGTGCGTTCGAGGATTACGGATAGAATCAAAAAGTATTATGTTTTCATTGATGAAATACAGATGGTTTCTGAAATACAAAATCCATACGTGAACGATCCGGAGGCTAAGATTACTTTTGTCGATGTGGTAATAGGACTTATGAAAATTGAAAATGTCGATGTTTACATCACCGGAAGTAATTCAAAAATGCTGTCTTCGGATATTCTTACTCAGTTTAGGGACAGAGGAGATGAAGTAAGGGTTTTCCCACTTTCCTTTGCTGAATTTTACGATGCCTATGATGGTGACAAGCGGGGTGCCTGGCAGGACTACTATACTTACGGAGGAATGCCCAGAATTCTTGAGTTTGACACCCATGAGAAGAAAAGCAGATATTTGAGAGAATTGTTTGAACGTACTTACATTAAAGACGTTCTTGAACGACACAGAGTTAAGGGGGATTCGGAAGTATTGAAAATACTTCTTGATGTTTTGGCATCCGGAGTTGGCTCTCTTACAAATCCAAGCAGATTATCAAATACATTCAGGAGTGAGCGAGGCATAAACGTAGCCCCGGATACTATTGATAAATATATGGGTTATTTTGAAGACGCCTATCTGATACAGAAGGCTGTCAGATATGATGTGAAGGGAAGAAAGTATATTCAGACTCCTTCAAAATATTACTATTCTGATCCTGGTCTGCGAAATGCGCGGCTTGGATTCAGACAGCTTGAAGAGACACATTTGATGGAAAATATTCTTTACACGGAACTGATCAGACGAAAATTTGATGTGGATGTCGGAGTTGTAGAAATTGCGACGGCGGAGAATGGGAAAAAAGTACGGAAACAGCTTGAGGTTGACTTTGTAGTTAATCGTGGAGGTGATAGATATTACATTCAGTCTGCATTGACTATTGCTGATCCAGAAAAGAAAAAACAGGAAATTGCTTCATTGCTGCGAATCCCAGACTCCTTTAAGAAAATCGTTGTTGTCAGAGATTATCTGAAACCCTGGAAGGACGACAATGGAATCCAATATGTAGGGATAGAGCAGTTCTTGCTTGATGAGAGTATATTGGCAGTATAAAAAAACAATTTTTAAGCACTGACCCTGAAATGTAAATTGAGATGCAAATTCATTATAAATTCATTAAAAAAGCAATGGTAATGCAATATAATCCACATAAAGAGGAGGATGCTAAGTATGGCTAGTACAATACAGGTAAGGGTTGATGACGAACTGAAGGCAAATGCAGATATTCTTTTTAAAGATCTTGGAATGGATACAACCACCGCGATAAGGATGTTTCTTACACAGGCGGTCATGAATAATGGATTCCCATTTGAAATTAAAAGAATTGCACCAAACCCGTATGCTGCAATGAGTGAAGAAGTCATGATAAAGAAACTTGAAAATTCAAGGAATCATGCAGCGCAGGGTGAATACAGGGATGCTGAAAGCGCCATTTTGGAAATGAGGAATAAGTATGGCCTATAACGTGGTTTTGACAAAAGACGCCGAAGATGACGTAAGCTAATTGCTTCCATCCTAAAACCGTTGATAAAAATAACGTGACACAGCAATCAAAAGATACAGCTTAGTCTCCAGATTGTGCAGATCGCAGTCAAGTATCTCCTCAATCTTTTTTGCTTTGTAAAGAGCTGTATTTCTATGTATATATAGTTTCTCTGACAGGTCTTTTATGCGGCCGTCATATTTAAGGTAATTAATTAAAAATTCAACATATTCGGTCCCACAGGCCTTATCATATGAGATTAATGGTTCAAGGTACTCCTGGTGAATCTGATTAAGAATGTCCTGGTTTTCAAGAGCCAGGACTATTTTGTATATTCCGAGGCTGTTGTAGTTGTTGATATTTCCTGGGATCTGACCGGTCAGGTTCAGATTAAGTATTCTTTGGGCCAGGACATAGCTTTTCTGTATGCATCTGGCACTTTTGGTGTTGCGGCCAATACTATAGATAAGTCTTCCCTTTATGGATATGGAGCCTTCGATATCATGGATGAGATCACTTAGTATTGTTCCGGCATCTTCCGTAGTGTAATTTCCAAATACTACTATAATCTGCTGATTCTTCTTATAAGCAAATATATGTTGAAAGTTGTCTTTGAGCTTTTGACGGATGCGTACAAGAATGCGTGAACAAATGTCCGCATCATCAGGGAAGTCTGATTCAAGGATACCGACACAATATTTCCATTCAGTTTCAAATCCGGCATTTTTAAGGCCGATGATATAGTTGCCTTGCATGTCTGGATGGTTGATGGCATTCTCGAATAATATCTCAAGCTCTGAGTCTTCATCATGGTTTTCAATCAGCATTGTGTAAGTTTCATGGATCAATGATTCGAGCTTTACACTCCACGGCACCGTAAATAAAGGAAAATTATTTGCATTGCAGAAATCGGATACTGATTCAGGAATGTGATCAATATAGTAGCCTGTGTTCAGGACAACGGCCGCAGCCTGATTTTCAAAGCAGTTTCTGACAATCTCTATAAGTTCTTCATCAACATAGATGGCAACACCGGTAACAAAAATAATCTCTTCTCCTTCAAGGAACTCTGTAAATTCCGGTCGTTCTATGATGTGCGAATTTCGAAAGGACCTTGTTATGCCGTGCTCGCCGGCAACAAGCTTTACATTATACGATTGAACACGTTTGAGCCAGTGGTTAATGTATTGAGCCATAACAGATCCTCCTTTGATAATATGAAAAAATAAAACGAAAAGAGCAGCGGACAGCACCGTTGCTCTTTTTATAGTGACAGATTTTATCACATGGCAAATTAACATTCAATTTGTAAAAAAGTACTAAAAAACAAAAAGAAAAAAAAAGAAAATTGAACTGACCAATGTGCATTTGCACAAGTGAATGATGGCAAAAGTACAAAAGAGCCGGGATAGGTTTGAAACCGTAAATTGATGAGGGTATAGTCTCGACATTCCCAATTACGAAAGGAGAAACAAATGAACCATATGTTTTCAGACATATCCTTGAAGGATGTTGAAATGGTCTATAAAAGCAGCGGAAAAGATGTGAAAGCACTGACAGGCGTTACTCTTGACGTAGAGTCTGGGGAGTTCATTTCTTTACTTGGTCCTTCCGGATGCGGAAAGACTACATTACTAAGGATAATAGCAGGACTTCTTAAGAATACTTCAGGCAGTGTAGCAGTGGATGGTATGACTCCTGAAGATGCCAGGGTAAACGGCGAGCTGGGAATGGTATTTCAAAGCCCTGTTCTTTATGACTGGAGAAGCGTCATAAAAAACGTAATGCTTCCTATGGAGATAAAAGGTATTGATAAAGGTATTCAAAGAAAAACAGCAGAAGAAATGCTGGAGCTTGTAGGCCTGACAAAATTTAAAAATAGTTATCCTTATGAGCTTTCAGGAGGAATGCAGCAGAGAGTATCAATTGCCAGGGCGCTTGCAATAAGCCCCAAGATACTTCTTATGGATGAGCCGTTTTCGGCACTTGATGAATTTACAAGGGAAAAGCTCCATGACGATCTGCTAAAGATCTGTCACACCAGAAAAATGACGATAATATTTGTTACCCACAATATATCGGAAAGTGTTTATCTGTCAGACCGTGTGGTTGTCATGTCACCGCACCCTGGAAGGATTTCTAAGGTCGTTGATATAGATATCCCGCATCCAAGAACACCAGATATAAGGGACAGCCAGAAATATTATGAATATATCTCGCTTCTCAGAAACAGCTTTGAAGGTTCGAGCATTCAGTAAATGGAGGTGAATCATGAAAGCTAAGGTAAAGAAAACTACAGCCAAAGCACCACCTGTATGGCTGGTAAATATTATCTGGGTGGCAGGATTCATTGCATTCTGGGACGTAGTGGCGCTGATCTTTATGATCAGCGGCAGTGCAGGAACAAAATTTCCGTTCGTTCATGACCTGATCAGATGGGCATTTTCAGGTGCATATGATGGGAAGCAGATCTGGACAGCAATCGGGGTGACACTTTCAGTATTCGGAAAGGGAGTCCTGATAGGGTTCGTTATAGGATTTGTATTTGCCATATTAATGAATGCCATTGCTCCGATTGAAAAAGTTGGATATCCCCTTCTTCTTTTAAGCCAGATGATACCGATGCTGGGCCTGGCACCGATAATCGTAAGTATGGTTGGAAATTTCTCCGAGGCCAAGTTGGTGATGAGTGCTTATATGACATTCTTTCCTGTCGCGGCAAATATGTTTGCCGGCCTTAAGGCAGTAGACAGTCAGAGGAGGGAGCTGATGGTCATGTGCTCGGCGGATATGGCCCAGGAATATACAAAGCTTCTGATACCGGCCTCGTTATCGTCGATGTTCATAGGGTTAAAGCTTGCAGTACCATCAGCATTTGCTGCGGTCATATTTACAGAAGTTCTGTATCCACAGGAAGGCGGCATAGGAGGACAGATACTTAATACCCAGTATGGAAACGACTGGGAACTGTGCTGGGGATACATATTTGCAGCGGTCCTGATAGCAATAATCTTATTCTATGCGGTCAGCTATCTGGAGAAGCTGGTGATCAGATGGAAAAACAGTGACTGAAAGGAGGAGGCATCATGGAACAGTTTTTTAACAGACAAAAAGGCATGTTGGATGTTATCGCCATTCAGGATGATACGGCAAGGGTTGGAAAGTACATAAAAAGATTATGCTTTTCCTTTGCATCACTTGCTGCGGGGGCATATGGACTTTATACCCTAAGACTTCCGATATTTACTGTATCGAATGACTTTGAATATACATGGAATGTTACCGGTATGGATTTTGTGATGGGTCAGACAATGTCGGGAAGCTCATTTACAGGATTTAACCCGGCGGCCCTGATTGCATACATTCTGACTTTAATAGCCACAGCAGCGATGTTTCTCGAGATCATCGGGAATATCGTATCTGCAGCAAGATCAAAAAAACCGGCTCCCCTATACATGGATGGCAGATTGGAGCGGATTCTTAAGAGTATCGCCGGAATCTGTGCAGCAGCGGCATCACTTATATTAATGTTATTTGATGTTCTGTACAGGGCATCAATGACCGCTGACGGCAAGGCTTTACTTGCCCAAATGAGTGAAAACTATAATTTTAATCTTAACCCGACGGGTGCGGGAATCCTTGCAGTCCTGGCATTATTTTTCGCAGGTTGTTATTCTCTTTGCTCGGCAAATAAGAAAACCGATTTCTGGAAAAAACATCAGGGAGCAATATACATAACAGGAATAGTAATCCTGCTTTTATATTTCTGGCAGTACGGATATCTGCATATGCTTTTTGGAATAGATACAAGCACATCCACATTTCCATATCCGTTTCCTAAAGCAATAAACAGCTTCAGTAAATTCGGAGGAAGTGTAAAGGGAGATTACAACAGCGTGTTCGGATCTCTTGCAGGAATATTCTTTAAAACCAGCTCAGATACACTGGATGACTCGATTATCTACAATGCCAGGACTACCGTTGCAGGAATGCTGATCGGTTATGTTGCAGGTGGTGCCCTCGGCTACGGAGTTTCCGTTGTTGCGGTTTCTTTTAAAAGATGGGGCGCAGGAATCCTGACAATATGTACGATCCTGGTTTCATTCCCGGTTGTTGCCCTTGGACCAATTGTAAATCACTGGTTCCCATCCAACAGCTATGCAATGTCGCTGGTTGCAAAGGTGATAGTAGTAACAATCCTGTGCATGGCAGGGATGGCGGTTAATTCATACAAAGGGCTTGCTGTGTTAAAGCCATTTTCATTAGACCTTATGGAAATGAGCAATGCATCTGAAAAGGATAAATTATTGAAGCTTAGAATTCCAAACTCTCTGCCAAATGTATTTACGGCACTGAAGCTTAACTCTGCAACAGCACTTATGGGCTCATTTGTCTGCGAATTCTATTCAAGGTCAAAAACTTACGGTATAGGCATGATGTTCAATAACTATTGGAGCACCGCCAGATACCAATCATGGTCTTATATCATTATGGCAGTCATCTTCGGTCTGATATTGTATCTGATCGTGGCAGCAGTAGAAAAACGCGTGCTCAGGTGGCATCCATCGATGAGAAATAAGTAAATAAAATGTTTAAATTTAAGGAGGAGAAAAACAATGAAAACATTTAGAAAAATTGCAGCATTGGTATTAAGTCTTGCAATGATTGCAGCACTTGCAGCCTGCGGCAGCAGTTCAAGCAGCGATATCACAACAACGGCGGCTGATACAACAGCGGCTGATACAACGGCAGCAGAGACATCTGCAGATGGAACAACAGCAGAAGAAGCCGGTTCACAGGAGAAAGAAGACAACGGTCTTACCAAGGTTACTCTGCAGCTGAAATGGGTACAGCAGGCACAGTTCATGGGCTATTACGCAGCCAAGGAGCTTGGAATATTCGAAGAATATGGCCTTGATGTGGAAATCGTTCCCGGCGGCTCTGTAGATGTTGCTGAGGAAGTAGATTCAGGACGTGCCCAGTTCGGTACGATCTGGGTTTCAACAGCAATGAGTGCCATTTCAAATGGATCTAATATCATTTCAATTGCACAGTTCAGTCAGGATTCAGGCATGACACTTGTTTCTCTTGATGGCACCGTTGCAGATCCTACAAAGGTATCTGAAGGTGAAGTAACAGGAAACTGGGGCGGTGGAAATGAATATGAAATGCAGGCATATCTTTCAAGCCTTGGACTTTCAACAGATTATGTAACAGAAGATTATGACATGCAGCAGCTTTTTGACGGAGACATCACATGGTCATCTGCAATGACATACAACGAGATGGGTCTGGTATACGAGGCAGGATATGAAGCTGATAAGCTTAATGTCCTTAAGATGGAAGATGAAGGATTTGGAATGCTTGAAGACTGTCTTATAGTTGACACGGAATGGGCTGAGGAAAATGAAGAAACTGTAGCTGCATTCCTGAAGGCATCAATCCTTGGCTGGGCATGGGCTATTGAAAATCCGGCAGCAGCAGGCTCACTTGTGTTCAATGCAGAAGACACAGCCAATACAGTTTCAGAGTACCATCAGCAGTTTGAAGCAGCTGAGATGGCTAAGCTGACAGCAGGTTCGATCGTAACCATCGGAGACAGAACAACATACTCTAATATTGGATATATGGATCCTGCCAAGTACACACAGACATATGATATTTTCGCAAAATATTCTGATATTTCGAATATCACTGCAGAAAATTCATACACCACATATTTCTATGACATGGTTGAAGATGATGCTGACTTCGCTGCAGCCCTTGAAGGCTTCGATTATACATGGGATAAGGATTATGAGGAACTTTATGTAGAAAAATAAGATATGTTTTGTATCTTATTGCTTCCATACTGGATTTTCCGGGGCTGTAAAGCTCCGGGAAATCCTCCCTGAAAGACAAGGAGGGATAGATAAATGTACGATCTGATCATAAAAAACGGAACAATAATTACACCTACCAGTACTTTTAAGGCTGATATTGCAGTCAAAGAGGGAAAAATAAGCGCAGTTGCATCAGATATTGACTGCGAAGCGGTGAAGGTTGTTGATGCGGCTGGAAAGCTGGTACTGCCTGGCGCAATTGATCCACATACACACCTTGCAATGCCGTTCGGCGGAACAGTTTCTGCAGATGATTATTTTGCCGGAACCCGTGGTGCTGTATGCGGAGGAACAACAACTGTGTTTGATTTTGCCCTGCAGGATTTCGGTGAAAACATGGTTGATACCATCAAGAGAAGAGATGCCATATGTGCACCTGATGCCTGCTGCGATTACGCTTTTCATGTAGGTGTTAAAGACGTAAAAAACGGACTTCTTGATTCGATGGCTCAGGCTGTGGAGTATGGTGTTTCATCATTCAAGGTTTTCATGGTCTACGATTTTGGAGTAACGGATGGAGTATTCTATGAGGTACTTCAGAAATCAAAGGAAATCGGGGCCATAATTGCAGTTCACGCCGAAAATAATGACATGGTAAATCTGTTGACTGACAAATATATCAGCGAAGGTAAGACTTCGGCCTGGTATCATTATCTTTCAAGACCTGAATGGGTTGAGGGTGAAGCCGACGTCAGGGCAATAAATCTTGCAAAGGCTGCAGGCGCAGAACTTTATATTGTTCATCTGGCTAACAAGCAGGGAATGGATGCTCTGATCCAGGCCAAGACGGAGGGCTATCCGATCTATGCGGAGACATGTCCTCAGTATCTGCATTTCACAAGTGATGTGTATAAGAGAGAAGATGGACGGAATTTTGTATGTTCACCGCCAATGAAGGGCCAGGAAAGTCAGGACGCTTTATGGGAAGGAATAAAGAAAGGTTTCATAGATACCATATCCACAGATCATTGTCCTTTCCAACAGTCTGAAAAGGATTGGGGACTCAATGATTTCAGGAAGATTCCTAATGGCTGTGCAGGCGTAGAAAACATGTATCCTTATATGCTGGCTCAGGCAAATTCCGGAAGAATTTCATTCAACAAGGTTGTGGAAATATGCTGTGCCAACACAGCCAGATTGTTTGGATGCACAACAAAAGGAAGTCTGGATGTCGGAAAAGATGCTGACATTGTTATTTACGATAGGGAAAAGGATTTTACCATTACCCAGGAAACAATGCATAGTGATGCCGACCATACGATATGGGAAGGTGTTGAACTTCATGGCTATCCGGTGCAGACGTATGTCCGGGGCACGTTGGTTTATGATAACGGTAAGTTTGTAGGTCAAAGAGGCTTTGGAAGGTACATTAAGAGGGCACCAAGGCCAAAGAGAGCGTGATTGGAGGCATTCCATGTTAAGACTGAAAAACGAAGCGGCGCGCTGTCTGCTATGCGCAGACCCTCCCTGTACAGCAGCATGTCCTAACGGAAGAAATCCGGCAGGAATGCTTCAGTCAATCAGATTTTCAAATGAAAAAAATGCAGCCGCTGATTTTGATAATACGAAATGCAGTACATGTGATGCTTTTTGCGAAAATGCATGCCGGCATGCAGACTTTCCTATAAGGATTCAGCAGATAGCACTCAGTCTTGAACCGGTAAATATAAAATATGCAGACCTGTCCATAGAATTTTGTGGGATAAAGTGCGAAAATCCATTTTTTCTTTCGTCGTCGGTAGTTGCTTCCGGATATGACATGTGCGCTAAGGCACTTGAAGCCGGATGGGCCGGAATTGTTTATAAAACCATAGGGACTCTGACCCATAGGGAGGTTTCGCCGCGCTTTTCGGCTATTGAGGAGCAGGGCAGTCCGTTCAATGGTTTTAAAAACATGGAACAGATCTCCGATCATCCATTGGAATACGATCTTGATGTGCTCAGAAGACTGAAGAAGGACTTCCCTGGTAAGGTCATCGTCGGTTCGATAATGGGAACAGATGAGGAGGATTGGACAAAGCTTGCCAGGCTGTGTGCCGAAGCCGGGTGTGACATCATAGAATGTAATTTTTCATGTCCGCATATGACAGCTCATGGACTGGGGGCAGATGTTGGGACAGACCCGGAAAAGGTAGCTGCTTATACAGCCGCCGTAAAAAAAGGAACAAATCTTCCGGTCATTGCCAAAATGACGCCCAACATAACCAACATGGAGATACCGGCAAAGGCCGCAGTCGGAGCCGGAGCAGACGGCCTTGCGGCAATCAATACAATAAAATCCATAGGGCGCATAGACCTTGATGACATGGGTCCGGAGCCATCGGTTAATGGAAAAGGTACAGTTTCGGGACTATCTGGCAATGCAGTAAAGCCGATAGCTTTAAGATTTATTCATGACATGGCAGCCGATAGCAGTCTTAAGGGTATACCAATATCCGGAATGGGCGGAATCGAAAATTGGAAAGACGCCGCAGAGTTTTTGGCTCTTGGATGCACTAACCTTCAGATAACTACGGCTGTAATGCAATATGGATACAGAATTGTGAAGGATCTGATAAGCGGCTTGTCAGCCTATATTGCAGAAAAAGAATATGGAAGCCTGAATGAATTTGTGGGAAGTGCGTTGAAAAATGTAGTGAACGCAGATGACCTGGATAGGGACACCATCGTATATCCGTATTTTGACAGAACGCTATGTGTCGGCTGCGGGAGATGTTACATAAGCTGCTTTGACGGAGGACATCAGGCAATTATATTCGGCAATGACAGAAAACCCAAGCTTAACGGAAAGAAGTGCGTAGGATGTCATTTGTGCCTGCTGGTTTGTCCTCAGAGGGCAATAGGAAGATCCAAACGAATCAGGAAAGGAAGTATAGGAAAATGAATTCACAGGAAATAAAAGAAACTCAGAAAAAATATGTTCTGCAGTCATGGAATAAGCAGGCCAATCTGGATCCTATCCCGATTGAGCATGCAGACAATATTTATCTTTATGATTACGAGGGAAACAGATATACAGACATGTCCTCGCTGCATGTAAACATGAATGTGGGATACGGAGTTAAGGAAATTAATGACGCCATAAAGAATAAGCTGGACAGGTATGCATTCATCAGTGAAGCCTATGCTGACTCTGACAGGGCGGAACTGGCAAAGCTTATTGTAAGCCTCATGCCGGATAACATGGGCAAGGTGTTTTTCACAAATGCCGGAGCAGATGCAAATGAAAATGCCATAAAGATTGCACGTATGTACACGGGCAGGCAGAAGGTATTTTCAAGATACCGTTCATACCACGGATCTACATTCGGCGCAGGAAATCTTACAGGTGAGCCAAGAAGATATCCGCTTGAGCCGGGAATCCCGGGATTTGTTAAATTCATGGATCCATACATGTACAGGGATAATCTTCCATTTGAAACAGAGGAAGAGTGCACAGAATTTTATCTGAAGAAGCTTGAAGAACAGATAAATTATGAAAATCCTGATAACATCGCAGCAATCATAATGGAGACTATCACCGGTACAAACGGGATCATTATCCCACCTAAAGGATACTTGCCGGGAGTAAGAAAGCTCTGCGATAAGTACGGCATCATGATGATCTGTGATGAGGTCATGGCAGGCTGGTGCAGAACAGGAAAAATGTTCGCGTTCCAGAATTTCGATGTAAAGCCTGATATCGTTTCATTTGCCAAGGGAGTGACCTGCGGATATATCCAGCTGGGCGGAGTATGCGTATCAAAGGAAATAGCTGCATATTTTGATGATCATCTTCTTTCATGTGGTCTGACATATAACGGACATCCTCTTGCCTGTGCAGCCGGTCTTGCCTGCGTAAAATATTATATTGATCATAATATCGCAGCCCATGTTGAGGAGGTTGGCCGCGTACTTGGAAATACATTGGAATGCATGAAACAGAATCATAAATGTGTAGGCGATGTCAGATATATAGGATTATTCTCCTGCGTTGAACTGGTTAAAAATAAAGAAACAAGAGAGCCGCTGGTTCCTTATGGAAGAGACCCGGAGGGATTAATGGGTAAGATAAATGGAATGCTGAAGGCTAAGAAGTTTATGACATTTACCCATGAGAATATCATCCTGATCGCGCCGCCGCTTATCATCACTGCTGAACAGCTTGGAGAGGAAATGCAGAAGCTTGCAGAAGTACTTGGTGAAGTGGATAAGATGCTGGAGGCATAATATGGGAAGAATGTTTTATATGCCCCAGGTCATTATCAGTGGTGAAGACAGCCTTAAAAATGCCGGAGACAACCTTATAAAGGGTAAGAAGGCGCTGATAATTTCCGGAAATATTGTCATAAAGCAGGAATGCATAAAGCAATTGCTGGGTCTTCTTAGAAAAGCAGGAGTGGACTTCGAGATCTTTACCGATATAAAGGGTGAACCTGATGATCTGATGGTAAAGGCCGGGCTTAAAAAATATGTGGACTCAGGATGCGACTACATGATAGCCGTAGGAGGCGGAAGCCCGATGGACCTGATGAAGGCGGTGGCAGTACTGCTGAAGTATCCGGACAATAAACTCAGAGATTTCATGGGCAAAGTGATCGATGGACCTTTCGTTCCGATGATTGCAATCCCAACAACAGCAGGAACCGGTTCTGAAGCCACCATGTTTACTGTGATCACAGATACAGAAACAGATGTAAAGATGCTGCTTAAGGGGCCGGATCTGATCCCGCAGACTGCAATCGTTGACCCTGAATTTTCAAAGAGCGCTCCGAAAAGCATTACAGCCAATACCGGCCTGGATGCTCTTACCCATGCAGTGGAATCATTTACATCCAGGCTGGCTCAGCCCCTTACGGATACCCTGGCATTGGATGCAGTTAAGAAGATCATGAAGTATCTGCCGATTGCTTATGCTGATGGAAATAATATTGAAGCCAGAACCAATATGGCAATCGCTGCATTGGAGGCAGGCGTATGCATTACAAATGCATCGGTAACAATTGTACATGGAATGTCCAGGCCTATAGGCGCCCTGTTCCATGTGGCCCATGGACTTTCAAATGCGATGCTTCTTCCTACATGTATGGAGTTCGCACTGGATGGCAACTATGAGAAATTTGCTGTACTTGGAAGAGAAACAGGCGCAGCCGGGGAATCTGATGACGATAAATCAGCGGCAGAAAAATTCCTTGAAAGCCTTA
>R11__coassemble_1548_pt1 | contig 12751 bp, 8 predicted proteins | sample R11__metabat2_high_PE_009 | metagenome-assembled genome bin R11
ACGCACAACATAATCAAAGATGATCAGATTCCCGGTGCCCGGCTGCCTCAGAAAGACCGTTTTCCCCTTCTGAGGATCTACATTCTCTAAGTAGCCGTTTTCGCTTTTTTCTTCTTTTTCTTCCTCATCCACCCATTCCATGCGCTCATCCCCGCGCTGCACTAAAGGCGCGTCAGGAGTCTGATTTTTTGCATAGGCTGTAATGCCTTTTTTCCTTTTGCGCTTTTTAAGAGCAAAATTATAAAAGATTTCTCCTGCAGCAATCGCTGCGCCTCCGGCAACGGCAGCTGCGCCGCCGACTATTGATAATGGGATTAATATTGCTTTTTTACTCATTTTTTAGCCTTTTTACATCTTGAAAATCGATCAGTTATTTAAAAGCCGGTATGGTCCTTTATAAACCTGAAAAACAATCAATTATTTTAAAACCGGCATTTTTACATGCCGGCTAAGTTTAATATATTAAGTGCCAGTGCTGAATAGATCAGCAGTGACAGGGCATCGACAATTGTTGTGATAAATGGGCTTGACATTACTGCAGGGTCAAAACCTAATTTTTCTGCAAACAGCGGAAGAGTACATCCAACCAGCTTGGCCACAATTACGGCAAAGAAAAGCGAAATCGAAACAACAACCATGATCAGTACTGTAAATGGCTGAAGATTCAGGTCCGACCATCCGAATATTCCGAAAATAAACATCTTAAGAAAGTTAACAGCCGCCAGACATATTCCGCAGATTATGCCGACACGGAATTCTTTCCAGAGTATTTTGAAAATGTCCTTGAATTCCACATCATCCAGGGATAGCGCACGAATGATGGTAACAGATGCCTGTCCGCCGCAGTTTCCACCTGTGTCCATCAGCATCGGGATACAGGCAGAAAGAACAATGGATACCGAAAGAGCATCCTCAAATTTCGTTATGATAAGACCTGTAAAGGTGGCGGAGATCATCAACAGCATGAGCCATGGAATACGATGTTTGAAAGTTTCAAATACACCGGTCTGAAAATACGGCTTATCACCCGGCGTGATAGCGGCCATTTTCTCGATATCCTCTGTGGCCTCTTCTTCCATAACATCGATGGCGTCATCGACAGTGACAATACCGACCAGACGGTTTTCTTCGTCTACGACAGGCATTACCATGAAGTCGTATTTCTGGAACATCTGAGCAACAGTTTCCTTGTCGGTCTGGGTCTGGACAGAGATTATATTAGTCTCCATTATGTCTCCGATCAGCGCATCGGTTTCATTAAGCAGCAGATCCTTTGCGGTAATAATGCCCAAAAGGGTACGGTTGTAATCGGTAACATAACAGATGTAGATGGTTTCCTTATCAATACCTGTTCGGCGGATGCGGTTGATGGCATCCATGACAGTCATGTTCTTCCTGAGGCTTACATACTCGACTGTCATGATGGAACCTGCAGAATCTTCCGGATATTGCAGGATCTTGTTGATCATGGCACGTGTATCGGCATCGGTATTGGCGAGAATACGCTTTACTACATTAGCCGGCATTTCCTCGATGATGTCGACAGTATCGTCAAGATAAATCTCATCAAGGACATCGCGGAGCTCTGTATCCGAAAAACTGGTGATCAGATGGGTCTGGACGTCAGAGTCCATTTCAACGAATGTATCTGCAGCCAGCTCTTTTGGCAGAAGTCTGTAAAGGACCGGAAGAGTGCTCAAAGGCAGTTCGTTCATGAGTTCCGCTATATCCGCGGGATTCATGTCAACGAAAAGATTTCTTATGGCTGCATATTTCTTATTTTCATAAAGTTCCAGAATCTGTTCCTGAAGCTCATCAAAATCTATGTTAATAAGCTCGTCCATATGTCAGCCTCCTTGCCTCAAATAATGCTCGTTAATTTTAGACCAAAACGCTTGAAATGACAAGGTAAAAAAGGTATCATAGAGCAAATAGTGGCATGGGCCACACCTCGTGAAAGGAGATTTAAGAATGGGACTTATTAAAGCAGCATTGGGTGCAGCCGGCGGAGCTCTTGCCGATACATGGAAAGAGTTTTTCTATTGCGATTCACTGGACAAGGATACCCTTATGGTAAAGGGCCAGAAGCAGACCACCAGCCGCTCATCAAATACTAAGGGAAATGACAATATCATTTCTAACGGTTCTAAGATAGCAGTTGCAGACGGTCAGTGCATGATCATCGTTGATCAGGGTAAGGTCGTTGAGTTCTGTGCAGAACCTGGTGAGTTCACCTATGATACATCTACGGAGCCTAGCCTTTTCTCAGGAAAGCTCGGAACAAGCATCATTGAGACTTTCAAAACAATGGGCAAGCGTATCAGCTACGGCGGAGATACGGGACATGACCAGAGAATCTATTACTTCAATACAAAGGAACTTATCGACAATAAATTCGGTACAGCAAATCCGGTTCCTTTCAGAGTAGTAGATAATAATATCGGACTTGATCTTGATACAGCTCTTCGCTGCTCAGGCGTTTATTCATACAAGATTGTCGATCCTATTCTTTTCTATACAAACGTTTGCGGAAATGTTACGGACGAATATAAGAGAAGCGAGATCCAGGATCAGCTGAAGACTGAGTTTATCAGTGCGCTTCAGCCTGCATTTTCAAAGCTGTCTGACCTTCAGATCAGACCTAACCAGATTGTGGCACATACTGCAGAGCTTGAACAGGCCATGAACGAGGCACTTTCTGCTAAATGGGGAGAGCTCCGCGGACTTCAGGTTGTCAGCGTTGCTGTCGGATCAGTTACTCTTCCTGATGAGGATGCAGCTCTTATCAAAGAGAAACAGGCAAAGAGAGCAGACGCAGGCGTTTACTCAGATCCTTCTCTTGCAGCCGGCATGATGGCCGGAGCTACAGCTGAGGCAATGAAGAGTGCGGCAAGCAACGAGGGCGGTGCAATGAATGGATTTGTCGGCATGGGAATGGCTATGAATAACGGCGGCAGCATGATGGGCAACCTCTTTGGAATGGCTCAGCAGAACCAGCAGGCACAGGCAGCTCAGGCTCCACAGGGAATGCCTCAGGCACCTCAGGGTGGTGCAGCAGCCGGCTGGACATGTTCATGCGGCGCTACAGGAAATACAGGAAACTTCTGTGCACAGTGCGGCTCTAAGAAGCCTGAACCACAGGGCTGGACATGCTCATGCGGCGCAGTTAATACAGGAAACTTCTGCGCACAGTGCGGTGCTAAGAAGCCTGAAGCAAAACCTGCTGCATGTCCGGATTGCGGAACACCTCTTTCAGAGGGAGCAAAGTTCTGTCCTAACTGCGGTAAGCAGATCTAAGACTGATTAAAAACACGGATTGAATTAAATTCGATAAGGGGCTGCCCGGCTGACAGTGAACTTATAACGGCTTTGCCGGGAGATTATATAGGTCAGCAGGCGGCTCCTTTTGTGTATTACAAAGTAATACGGCGAGTGATAACCAGAACATTTAAGATGTCGGGGGAATAAAAATGGCAGATATACAGGAATATAAATGTCCGTGCTGCAGCGGTGCCATTGAATTTGACAGTAAACTGCAGAAGATGAAGTGTCCGTTTTGCGGTACAGAATTTGACATGGACACTCTTAAAGCATACGACAGCAATCTGTCTTCAACGGAAGAGGCAGATAAGATAAAGTGGGAAACTCCGGGAAAGGTATGGCAGGAAGGCGAACAGGAAGGCATGAGAGTCTATGTCTGCAAGTCCTGCGGCGGAGAGATAATCGGTGATGAGAACATGGGCGCCACCAAGTGCCCTTACTGCGACAATCCGGTAGTGATGATGGGCCAGTTCGCAGGAGACCTGAAACCGGAAACGATTATTCCGTTCAAGCTTGACAAAGAGGCTGCTAAAACTGCTCTGAAGGCACATTATAAGAAACCGTTTACGCCAAATGCTTTCATTACAGGCAATCATATCGATGAAATCAAGGGCGTGTACGTACCATTCTGGCTTTTTGATACAACTTCCCACGGAAGTGCCCATTATAAGGCTACAAAGGTAAGAACATGGGAAGATGTGCACTTCATAAATACAGAGACAAAATATTATTCAGCATACAGAGAAGGTGATATCGCTTTTGAGAAGATCCCTGCTGATGGTTCATCACAGATGGCTGATGACCTGATGGAATCAATCGAGCCTTTTGATTATTCTCAGGCTGTTGATTTCCAGACAGCATACATGGCAGGATACCTGGCAGATAAGTATGATGTGGATATTGATTCCAACGCAGAAAGGATCAACAAGCGTGTAAAGCAGAGCACGGAAAGCGCCCTTAAAAGTACTGTAACCGGATATTCTTCGGTTACGCAGGAGGGCAGTTCCGTTCAGTCAAAGAACGGTAAGGTAACCTATGCAATGTATCCGGTATGGCTGCTGAATACCACATGGAAAGAAAACAAATATACATTTGCAATGAACGGCCAGACCGGAAAGATGGTTGGTGACATTCCGATTGACGTGGGCAAGGCCCTTGGAAAATTTGCAATGTTTGCTGGAATAGTGGCTGTGATAGCATTTGTTATCCAGATGCTGATGAGCAGTGACACGGTTGCAAGAAATATAATAGTTTCGTTGATAATCGGTATAGTAGTCGGCGGAATCATTACATTGATACTGAAGGCTCAGCATAAGAGTGTCAGGGCAGCAACTCAGGCAGATAATTACATAACGCCGGGTAGCTTTGATCTGACCGGGCAGAACGATACTTACCTTTACACCAATGTAACAAGAACGCCTAAGCCAAATCAGCAGGATCATGGCAGGCCCGGAAAATAAATAATCCAAGCTCTGAAAAAAGCGGAAGCTTTGATCAGAATATAAATACAGAAACGAAGGCAGGAAATTATATCGTGAGTTTTACCGATAAATTAAACGATAAACAGAAAGAAGCGGTTCTTCATACAGAAGGACCGCTTCTTATACTGGCAGGAGCAGGATCAGGAAAGACCAGAGTAATTACAAACAGGATAGGTTACCTGATCAAGGAAAAGGGAGTCAGCCCTAAGTCAATCCTTGCCATTACATTTACGAATAAAGCCGCATCAGAGATGCGTGAACGAATAGAAGCACAGCTTGGGATGGATGCAGGCGGTGCATGGATATGCACGTTCCATTCAGCGTGCGTGAGAATACTCAGAATGTACAGTCACATGCTGGGCTATGACAACAATTTTTCGATTTATGACACGGACGATCAAAAGACTGTTGTAAAAAACGTTTGCAAGAAACTGGACATAGATACGAAGCGATTCAAGGAAAAATGGTTCATGTCCAGAATTTCTTCGGCAAAGGATGAACTGACAGATCCGGATCTTTATGAACTTAATGCATCAGGGGATTATTACGAGGAAAAGGTTGCAAAGGTATATAAGGCATATCAGGCTGAACTTAAAAAGAATAATGCATTCGACTTTGACGATCTGATCGTAAAGACCGTGGAGCTATTTAAGAAAAATCCTGACGTACTGGACAGATTCCAGGAAAGGTTCAGATACATATCAGTTGACGAGTATCAGGATACCAATACCGCCCAGTTTAAGCTGGCAGCCATGCTGGCAGCCAAGTACAAGAATATCTGCGTTGTGGGTGATGACGACCAGAGTATTTATAAATTCAGGGGAGCAAATATCGAAAATATCCTGAATTTTGAAAAGGTATTTCCGGGTGCAAAGGTTATCCGTCTGGAGCAGAATTACAGGTCTACAAAGACGATTCTGAATGCTGCAAATCAGGTGATAGCAAACAACACTCAGCGTAAGGATAAGGCCCTTTGGACCGAAAATGAAGAAGGAACAAAGATCAAACTGTTCCATGTAGATAACGCATACGTGGAGGCGGATAAGGTAATCAGTCAGGTTAAATCCTTCCTGAAGGAAGGATATCAGCTTAATGACTGCGCCTGCCTTTACAGAACCAATGCCCAGTCAAGAGCTTTGGAGGAGGCCTTTATCAGGCAGAATATCCCATACAAGATCGTGGGAGGTGTAAACTTCTACCAGAGGAAAGAAATCAAGGACATCCTGGCATACCTTAAGACAATAGATAACGGAAAAGATGATGTGGCAGTTAAACGTATCATCAATGTTCCAAAGCGGGGAATAGGCGCGGCCGCGGTAAACCTTGTCCAGAACCTGGCAGATGAGAGAGGAATCAGTTTCTATTCAGCCCTGACATCCGGTGTGGATGAGGAAGTATTTGGGCGTACAGGAGAAAAACTCAGATCTTTCAGGACACTGATAGATTATCTTGCAGTATCTCAAAGCGACATGACTCTTAAGGAACTGGTGGATGAGCTTCTTGACAGAACCGGATATGTAAGGGAACTGGCAGCGGAGGATACTGTGGAGTCCCAGACCCGTATAGAAAACATAGACGAACTTGTAAATAAAGTTCAGCTGTATCAGGACAATAATGAAAACGCAACCTTAAGCGGCTTTCTGGAGGAAGTTTCCCTTGTGGCGGATATCGATTCATGGGATTCACAGGATGATTATGTGTCACTGATAACCATTCATTCAGCTAAAGGATTGGAATTCCCAATAGTATTCCTATGCGGCATGGAAGATGGGCTTTTTCCTATGAATGCCTCCATTGCTTCGGAGGATCCGTCGGACCTGGAAGAAGAGAGACGTCTCGCTTATGTGGCCATTACAAGGGCTAAAAAACACCTCATCCTGACTGCAGCCAGAAGCCGCATGGTCAGGGGCGAGACCATGGTCTCAATGCTTTCAAGGTTCGTTAAAGAAATGCCTCAGAATCTTCTGGAGTATGACAGGGATAATGTATATATTCCAAAGCAGAGAGAGCCGGAAAAAGTCACAGATTTCAGCAGGGATGCCTTCAAGGCAAAGCCTTACGGCGGAAACGCAGGGGGATTTGCACATCAGGCCGTGGGCGGTGCCAGCAGAGACTACAGAGGATCGTCCGGCTATGGTCGCAGCGGATACGGAAAAACGCAGGAAAGAAACAGCTTCCTGGCGTCAAAACCATATGCGGCAGGGGAAAGAAAGCAGTTCGAAGTTAAAAATTCCGGCGGCGGCCTGGATTATCAGGTAGGTGACAGAGTCAGTCATCTGAAATTTGGAGAAGGTACAGTACTCCAGATTGACCAGGGCGGAAAAGATTATGAGGTAACTGTGGATTTCGAGGACTTTGGCGTAAAGAAAATGTTTGCCTCGTTTGCTAAATTAAAGAAAATATAAGCATGTACATCATAATAAGGGCTTTGCGGCTAAAAGTTCACAAAAGTTTTAAAATTTTTGGGGTCTTTATGTCAGTGACGTACTTGAAAAATACAGTTTCATAAAATATAATTGATTCAGATTATTGTTTAGTTACTTGAAGGAGGATAAATATATGTCAGATTTAAAGTTAGATGAGTTCCTGCAGTTATCAAAGATTGGTTCTTACATCAAGGAAAAGAGCGAGGATGAGCAGATCAAAAAGACAGTAAAGATTGTTCTTATCTGTGTTGGTGCAATTGCTCTTGCTGCTGCAGCTGCATATGCTATCTACAGAATCCTCCATCGTTATGATGATGATTATGATCTTTATGATGATCTTGATTATTATTATGACGAGGACGAGGCAGCAGAGGAAGCAGAAGAAATCGCAGACCCTGACGCTGCAAGCGAGGAAGATTTCGCAGAATAATTTTTGCTTTTGAATTTCTACAGGAATCCTGAAGTAAAAGCTAGGCTGCATGATTTGGGTGCAGCATTTATACGAGACTAAAGGCAGGCCTGATAATCAGGCTTGCCTTTGCTGTCTATATACAGATAATAAATATGAAATAAGGGTTAAAAATGGGTATTAAAAAAGGTCAGGTCTACGAGGGAACGGTGATAGATTATAAGTTCCCAAATAAAGGAAAGGTGCAGGTGGAAGGGCAGAATGTTTTCGTAAAGGGAGCACTGCCTGGACAAAAAGTGTCCTTCACTATTTCAAGAAAACGCTCAAACGGCAGTGAAGGAAAGCTGGTGGAAGTGCTTGAACGCTCTCCGATTGAAGACGGCAAGGCTCTCTGCAGCCATTTTGGACAGTGCGGCGGATGCATGTACCAGAATCTTTCCTACGAAAATCAGCTGCAGCTTAAAGCAGGCATGGTTAAGAAGTTGCTTGGGGGAGTATATCCGGATTTTGAGTTTGAAGGAATTACGGGAAGTCCCGAAATATGCGGCTACCGCAACAAGATGGAATTTACTTTTGGGGACGAGTGCAAGGACGGCCCTTTTGCCATAGGACTTCACAGAAAAGAAAGTTTTCATGACATCGTAAATTTAAACGACTGCGCACTGGTGCATCCGGATTTTAATACTATCAGAAATGCAGTCAGGGATTACCTGAATATATATTATGTGGCGGGAAAGGTGGATTTTAATCATCAGCTGAGCCACAGGGGCTACTTAAGACACCTTCTTATCAGAAGGTCGGTATTTAATCAGGAGATAATAGTGGCGCTTATTACCACTACACCGGATAATTGCGACAAGCTGGACCCTGCGCAGGAATCCGAAATCATCGAAGGCTACAAAAATACAGTTCTTAAGCTTCAGGAAGAAGGGAAACTTCAGGGAAAGGTTACCGGCATCTGCCATGTATATAACAATGCACTCTCTGACATAGTTAGAAATGACGATATGCATATTTTGTACGGCAGGGACTATATTACCGAGAGCATATTAGGGCTTGAGTTTAAAATTTCCCTGTTCTCATTTTTCCAGACCAACTCAAAAGGCTGCGAAAAGCTCTACGAAAAGGCCAGAGAGTTTGCGGCCTATACAGGGGGCGGAGTAGTTTATGACCTTTACAGCGGAACAGGAACTATCGCCCAGCTGATGAGCCCTGCAGCCAGCAAGGTAATAGGCGTGGAAATCGTTGAGGATGCAGTGGAAAGCGCCAGAAACAATGCAAAACTCAATAATATAGATAATGTGGAGTTCATTGCCGGCGACGTAATGAAAGTCCTGTGCGGAGAAATCGGCGAAAATCTTCCCCGTCCCGACATGATAATCCTGGACCCGCCAAGGGAAGGCATCCACCCTAAGGCACTGGGCAGGATCCTGGGATTCGGTGTGGACAGGATCGTCTACATAAGCTGCAAACCGACATCGCTGGCAGCTGATCTTGTGTCATTTAAAGAAGCCGGCTACAAGCTTGAAAAGGCAGCATGTGTGGACATGTTCCCACATACAGCTCATGTCGAGACTGTGGTGTTGATGTCACGCCGCGACAAGTAATGTACACTAAAAAGGCTTGAAATATAGGGATTTCAGGGATTTTTACCCTTCCAGGCAGGGCACCCGGAATCATCCTCATCGAGAAAATGTAATAGCGGTATAGTTCGGAAAAACAAGAGCCGAAACTATACCGCTATTATTTCTGTTTTGCGTAATTAATGCTTTGTTATTTTTAAGTCAGTGCATTCACTGACAGGTCTGATTGCGTTGTTAACTTATCCCATATGGCAGACGAATACGATCTCTGCCGGATCCGCATCCCATGAAGTGCCGTCCTGACTGTAACCCTTTCCGTCTTTCAGATAGCTACGCAGGTTGCCTTCTTTGTCGAACATTACATAAGCTTCATCACCGTAAACACAGTTGCCGTAATCTCCGCCATTGAGGCAGTTTTCATTTGTGCACCAGATTATAGTAATGTCAGAATCAAAGTCGAGGCAGACTGCCGCATACCTGTCATCACCCTGCGATGCCTTTACCATATAGTGGTAAGCGTAGCCGCCCGCGCTCAAAAAGCTTTCTGCTGAAGCCGTAAATTCTTCCGGTGAAGCTTTGTACAGAGCGGTGATGGCCTCATAATCTCCGGATTTCATATAATTAACAATCTTTGCACCGAATTCGTAGTCGGCATTTGCTTCCTTTGCAGCTTTTTCTGCTTCTGCGGCCGCCTTAGCATTTTCTTCTGCTTGCACAGCAGCATTTACAGCAGCAAGGAATTTGCTGTAATCATAAACTTCAAGCGGATAATCTGTTATATATGCACCGCTGTGCAGCAATCCGGCATTGATATCGGCCGCATAAACATCTTCTTCTGTAATGACCCGATAGATGCCGTCCGCGACTTCGGTAATTTCGGCCGTATATTTCTCGCCATCTATGGTAAATGTATTGTTTTTCAGATCCAAGCTGTAAGTTGTTGTACCGGTTTGGCCGGTTACAGGATTTATAAAGGAATCTTCAAATTCGGCCATATCAGCTGAAGAATGTTCGGTCATTTGCGCAGAGACCGGAGAGTCGGCATCCGTACGGCCGATCATGATAACATAATTATCGCCGATTCCTCCCCAATATATGACATCGTTCAAAACAAGCATTCCGTCACTTTCGGTCCAGCTTCCGTCAGCGGAATTCGTCTTGCCCGTTGCCGGATATGTTGTTTCTTTTTGATAGGTTCCGTCACCATTCAGTGTATATACGGTATCAATATAACCGTTTTCCACAGCTGTTTTCATATTGTATGTGCCGGGTTCGCTTTCTGATGCGCTTGAAGAAACAGCTTCTGTTTCTGCTGTTGAAAGAAGCCATTCGCTGCCATCTGCAGAACCTCTTGTAATGATTATGTCAAAAGCATCTCCTGTTGCTTTCCAGTCTGCTCCAACAGGATTAATGCGCATTTCAATTGATTGGATATCTGAAGCGTCATCTATGCCGATTGCTTTCAATTCTTCTTTTTCAACTTTAACCGCAAAGATGCCATGTCCTGCAGAACGTCCACGTAAGTCAATGCTGTTTCCATTTAATTTAACAGACGTCTCATCTTCAGCTATATGAAATTTATTTCCGCTTTCATAATTGAAAATAATGTCCATACAATCTGAGAGGTTTTCATTTTCCTGAACAGTTACATCTGTGATTTTAATGGTGTCTGCAGCAATGTCCTCAGATGCGGCCGGTATCTCTGCAGCTGATGTCTCTGCTCCAGCCGTCGTTGAAGCAGCCGTCGTTGAAGCAGCGGTGTCTCCGGTTTTGCTCCCGCATGCCGCAAGGGACAGGCATGCTGCTATAGCAAGTGTCAATGCAACTAATCTTTTCATTTTATGCCTCCGAAATTATGGATTCAAATTTGCGCAAAAATTATATATATATATATATATAACTTGTCAAGAGGAGGCATCGGGAAACTTCATACTAAAAAATGTTTTCTCCTCAGCAGTACCTGTCATGTTATCATTGCATAAAAGTTAGAAATTCAAAAAATTGCAATGATAACTTGCCGTTACCGCTGCAATCATATATATTGACCTTAGCCAGTATGAAGAGGCAGATATGTTCCCTATTACTCAAAGTGGGCGGATATGTTCCCGAGAACTGAAAAAGGAGTAGATTTATTCCTGCGGAGCGGAGACATCAATCGCATTGTCTCGTGCCACGTGGAGACGGTCTGCTTGCTAAGCAAGAAAGCCCAAGTTTAAGCGGGTTTCCGACCATTGCCATATGTTTTGGGATTTGGAATGGGATTTCTTGATTCTATTATAGTTCTATGATACAATATCCGAAAATACGGAAAATGAAATGTGGAGGATATTATATCGTGAATATATATGAAAGAATCTTTGCCAGACTAGAAGAATTACATATGAGTCAGATTGAATTGTCGCGAAGAACTGGTATTGCTACCAGTACGATCAGTGACTGGCGTAAGAAAAAGATAAATCCACAGGCGGATAAGTTGGTTGCTATTTGTAAGGCGCTTGATATGTCACTTGTGGATTTGCTTTGTGGTGAGGAAGAGTCAGATCCGCAGACGCAGATTGAATATTTGACCGAAGAAAAACAGATTATAGAACTATTTAGGACATCTGATTTTGAAACAAAAAGAAGATTGCTAAGATATTTTGAATTAATCGAAATATGCAGAGAAATCAATCAGGAAAATGGTTCAAACAATATTAAGAGAAATGTCTCGGTTATTCAGGATGCTGAAGGCAACAATATTGTTATGATTAATGATATTGCATTTAAGGGAAAACGTTCTGTAGAATGGAGTGATGTTGAAAAATATCTTAGGCAATATGTTGGAGAATTTTATCGAATAGCTGAAACAGAAGATATTATTTACATTGGTACAGATCTTCCTGATGAATATTCAGGCTCAAATTATACAAAACATATAAAAGGAACTATTGCTAAAGCGAAAGCAAATGCTGCCCAGGCTATCCCGGAGATGATAGAAATCGCAACATCGAAGAACTTTGAAGATAACAAGAAAAATAAACATAGCAGACATGCAAAGAATGGATGGTATCGCTATGATACAAGATTCGCCTTACCTGTATATGGTGAAAATGGTGATATAGAAAGATACAATGTGTTTAGTGCTAGACTTTTGATTAGGCATGCATCTTCAGGAAAAATGTATTTGTATGATGTGTTAGAAATAAAAAAAGAAACGAGCAAGTCCTGTCAGGAATAATCCATACCCGGTGAAAACCCATTTCTTTTATGAAAGTATAATACTACAGGAAATGACGGATGTCAATCCGAATATTCGAAAAAAGTTCGCACACACTGATGGTATCGAGACTGTCATACTTTTATGGTGAAAAAAGCCAATTTTGTGTGGCAGGGGTGATAAAATTAAAAGTAGCAATATCCTGTCTCAGCGACTGTTAATTCAAAGTAAAGTTACACCGCATGTGGAGACGGTCGCGCTCTTAAGTCGTGTGAGCAACCGAAAAGCACCAAAAGAGTCTTACATTTGTGATTCTCCGGTAGGACTGTATGCGT
>R11__coassemble_1593_pt1 | contig 12487 bp, 10 predicted proteins | sample R11__metabat2_high_PE_009 | metagenome-assembled genome bin R11
CTTCTTGTCCTCATCACTCACATCATCAAAATCATGAAACAGTACCTCGGCAGCCAACTCCTGATCCTTGCAGTCCTCAAAAGCACTTACAATGCTTGCAGCGGAAAACCTTCCTTCAGAAAGCTGACTGAACATGATCTGCGCTATTACATTATATGGTGCAGCCGTAAAATCCGATGCATTTATTTTATCAGACAGCTTATCAAACACTTCCGGCTGATTTGCCAATAATTTAAGCAGCATTATCTGATTCTGTTCAAGTCCGTCTTTATGTTTGTTTTCTTTTATGAATTTACTGCCGGCATCCTGGGAATATGTCCTGACTCCATCCCGCCCAAGGGCTAATTTTTTTACCTTGGAATTCATTATTTCATAGTCGAGCCCATATTCGCCGCAGATAACCCGCAGGTAGTTCTCTCTTTCCAGTTCATCATCCAACATGCTGAGCCTGTTGGCAACTTCATTTCCGAATCTGGTCTTTTCTCCAGGATCAGAAAGATCAAAAGACCTTTGGAGTACTCCTGTTTCAAAGATGAAACTGTTTGTTGCCTCTTTCAGCCGTTTTGTATATTCTTCACTTCCCATTGCCTTGATGAGTTCATCAGGGTCTTTATATGGTGTAAGATTAACTATTTTTACGCTTATGCCTGCCGCTCTAAGCTTCGGTATTGCCCTGAGAGCTGCATCCTGTCCGGCTCCGTCGGAATCGTAAGAAATCAATACAGTATCTGTAAATTTCTTAAGCACACCCGCATGATTATCCGTAAGTGCTGTTCCAAGGGAAGCTACCGCATTTGTAAAACCTGCCTGGTGTAAAGATATGACATCCATGTAGCCTTCAACCAGGATAAGTTCCTTACCTTTATGTCTTTTTGCTATATTCAGGCCATAAAGATTCCGGCTTTTTTCAAAGCACATTGTCTCGGGCGAATTAAGGTATTTGGGTTCTCCCTGTCCTATGACTCTTCCGCCGAAAGCTATGACTCTGTTGGATGTGTCCATGATAGGGAACATGACACGGTTCCAAAAATAATCATGAGTGTCATTTTCCTTAATGGCTACCAGCCCTGTGTCTTTAAGTTCTTCATCCGTGTAGCCCTTTTTCTTCAGATAACTATACAGGTCATCTCTGTATTTATCCGAATATCCAAGACCGAAATCCGTTATTGTCTTATCCGAAAGCTGTCTGTCCTTCAGATATTTATAGCCTACTGTTCCCCTTTCAGACTTAAGCAAATGGAAAAAGTAGATGGCCGCATCCTTATTCGCATCAAGTATACGCTGTTTTTTCTTATACTTTTCCGATACTGCCTTGGAATAATCCGGCTTAGGAAGTGTAATGCCGGCTCTGTCTGCCAAAACTTTCAGTGCTTCCGTATAAGACATATTCTCATACTTCATTATGAATGTCAGTGCGCTTCCGCCGGTATGGCACCCAAAACAGTAAAACATCTGCTTGCTGCCATTATCAGTTACAGAAAAAGAACCGGTCTTTTCATTATGGAAAGGACATAGCCCGAAATATGTCGAACCCTTCTTTGTCAGATTCACATAACTGCCAATAACATCAACAATGTTATTGGCTTCAAGAACCTGATCAATTACTTCCTGCGGGTAAAACATTTACTTCTCCCAAAACTTCGGTACAAACAATTTCTCATACAGATTGACAGAATATACATCCGTCATGCCTGAAATATAATCGCATACAGCTCTTTCAGGCTTTATGTTGTACTCGTTGATCAGATGAATGTATTCTTCCGGCATGTCATTTATGTGTCCGATATAATGATCATATAATGTAGACAGCATCAGATCCGCCTTGGTCTCTTCCGATTTACATGTAGGATTAAAGTACAAATTATCTGTCATGAATCCACGTAATTCCTGAAGAGCCTGAAATATTTCATCCGACATGATTATGTCATCTTTGTCTATTGAATTAAAAATTATGTCCTTGACCATGGTATCAAGGCGCTCACCATGGGAACTGCCCAAAGTTTTTCTGATTTCAGCAGGTACATCCTCCTCAGAGAGAATGCCTCCTCTTATTGCATCATCCATGTCATGGTTTGTATAGGCAATCTTATCAGCCAGCCTGACAACTCTTCCCTCAAGCGTAGCAGGTCTGCCGCTCATCCCATGATTTACGATGCCGTCCCTGACTTCCCAGCAAAGATTAAGACCTTTTCCCTCATTTTCAAGGATTTCAACAACTCTCAGACTCTGAATATTATGTTTAAACTTATATTTTCTGTCCAGAGTGCGTTCCCCGGCATGACCGAATGGAGTGTGCCCCAGGTCATGAGCCAGGGCAATGGCCTCAGTCAGGTCCTCATTAAGCCTAAGCGATGTGGCTATGGTTCTTGCAATCTGTGACACTTCCAGGGTGTGTGTCAATCTTGTTCTGTAGTGGTCACCCATCGGAGCCAGAAAAACCTGAGTCTTATGCTTAAGTCTCCTGAAAGACTTGCAATGGATTATCCTATCCCTGTCTCTCTGAAAGCAGGTTCTGATATCGCAAGGAGCAATCTCCCTTTCCCTTCCCCGCGAATTGCAGCTAAGTACTGCGAAGGGACTGAGGGCCTTTTTTTCCAGTTCTTCCTTTTGCTCTCTGATGGTCATCATATTACAAAATTCTCGCCCGGTTTGATAATGACCTTACCCTTACCTGCAAATTTTTCGGCAACAATAGGATCATATAAAGGATCATCATCTTTCTGATACTGCGGTGCCGTATGGATTGGAACCACATACTTTGCCCCAACTATCTCGCTGCATTTTTCAGCCTCTTCAAGATCCATGGTATATATGCCGTCCATCGGACAGAAAAAGATATCAATATTTTTCTTTGGATATTCCTTCATTTCCTCTGTAATACCTGTATCTCCCGGAAAATACAGAACATATCCGTCAACATGGATGATGTAGCCTACACACTCTTCGCGGGGATGGTTTTTATTGTATGCAGGAACCGCCTCGATCAGAACATCATTTATCTCAAATGCGTTGTACTCACCATTTGTCAGGCCTTCCGCATTTGTGATCAGTGTACAATCATCTTTCCTGGTGACCTGCTCTGTCTGACAGTGGTCAAAATGTCCGTGGGTTACGAGTATCACGTCCGCAGGAACGTTATATCCCGAACCCTTATATGGATCTATATAAATAACAAGCCCCGAATTGGATACCAGCCTGAAGCTGGAATGTCCCTGATAAAGTACTGTTGCCATAAGTAACTCCTGTTTGGATTAAATTGTGCCGAAAAGTCTGTCTCCGGCATCTCCGAGACCCGGAACTATGTAGCCGTTCTCGTTAAGCTTCTCATCGAGTGCAGCCAGCATAATGTCTACATCCGGATGATCCTTCTGAATCCTTTCAACACCTTCCGGTACACCTACCAGACATACAAGCAATATATTCTTTGCACCGTACTTTTTAACCAGTTCAATGGCGGCTGATGCACTTCCTCCGGTAGCCAGCATCGGGTCTGTAATAATGACGAAACGCTTATCTATGTCCTTTGGAAGTTTGCAGAAATATTCATGAGGCTCGAGGGTCTCCTCATCACGGTAAAGACCGATGTGACCCACTTTTGCCGTCGGGATTATGTCACGGAATCCGTCAACGAGACCGATGCCTGCCCTTAAGATAGGGACCAGCACGATCTTACGGTCAAGCTCATATCCGGTCGTTTCACAGATAGGAGTCTTGATTGGGATTTCCTTTAAAGGAACATTTCTGGTTGCTTCGTATGCCATCAGCTTTGCGATTTCATCAAGATTCTGCTTAAAACTGTAAGTAGAAGTCTCCTCCTGACGCATAATGCTCAATTTATGTTTGATAAGTGCATGATCTAAAACGGTTACCATAGGTAAAACCCCCCAATCTCATAAAAATCCATAATGATTTTAGCACTTTTTTCACCCAAACACAAGATTATATGCAATATGTATCAATCTTTCAGTTCCGCCTCTTCCGGAACTCTCAGGAACTCATTCAGCACACTTTGGTATTCGTTTTCAATGTCTTTAAGCATCAGACCTCGTATATATCCCGAAACAGTAGTGTTTTTATAATTTGCATAAGCTTTTACCAGCTGCCAGTCTGTCTTACTGAGTCTCAAAGAAATAGTCATAATTAAAATTCCTTTCACTTAGGTTTAGTGAAAGGAATTTAACAATAAATCAACCCACTGTAAACAAAATTTGCTTAAAAACCTTTATGCAAAGTCCCAAATACCAAACCGCTTGAATAAAATTTTTCTGCGATAAAGTATCTGCCGTATCAGTCTTCTTCCACCGGATATTCTGCTGAATCTTCAGCAGAATATTCGATATTTTCCGTATATTGACCTTCGGATTCTGCCCCGGGGCCTGCATATTCTTCGTCTGCACCCGCATCGGGATTTTCGCCGTATTCATTTTCAGGCGGAAATGCAGGTTCCCGGCTGTCCAAATCAGTTTCTACGCCTCCATACGCAATATCTGCATCTTGGGAATATTCTCTCTCTTCTGATTCAAACTCCGGATTATAATCATTCTCCCGGTAAGAACCATAATCTTCTATAAATTCTTCGTCAATTTCCCCACCATCAGAATTTACCGGATTTTCGTCAGTACCAATTTCGTTAAGATCATATGCCAGGGTATACTTTGTCGGCTTATTTTCATCAATATCTGAAAGCAATATACCATCAAGCATATCCTGGACCAGCGCGGATGCATAATCAATCGATTCCTGATAAGGAACAATAACATATAGTTCCTGACCTCCGGCAGCATAACTTGGCTGATAGCTTTCCTCTCCGGTCATCTGGTATTTAAGTATGTCCCAGGAGCTGCCCTTTTGCAGCTGATCCTGGATTATGGTCTGGATATCCGAGTCCGACATATTTGTTATGGCAAAATCAGAAAGAGCTTCCATCAGGGCATTAAAATGAGTGATGCTTGCGGATGAGCACAGTTTATCTATCATTGCCTCTATTACCTGCATCTGATGTACGCCTCGCTCCAGGTCACCTCCACTCAGGGCTTTTCTTTCCCTTGCATACCACAAAGCCTGCCAGCCGTTCAGATGTAAATCTCCCTCGGGATAATCGATATCTTCATAAGTACATGAAAATTCATAGTCGTTATACAGGTCAATTCCGTCTATTGCATCAACAATGTACATCAAAGATGAAAAGTTTATCCTGACAAAATAATCTATTGACTCCAGATTAAAAAGGTTTGCTGCGGTAGACATCTGGGCACTTATCCCATATATGCCGCAATGTGTAAGCTTATCTTTCTCATCATCCGATACAGTCGGGAAAGATACATAATAATCCCTAGGAACTGTAACAAGAAGTACCTGTCTCGCCACAGGGTTAACCGTACACAGGATATTGACATCGCTTCTTCCGTCAATATCCACCGTATCCGACCACTCATCATTTCCGCTGATCCATATGGTAAAAGGCTTATTAAGGACATCTGCATTAGTACTTGCCGAATTTTCAACCTTCACCTTCACTGTAAATTCCGCAATTATCTTAACCTTGTTGAAAAAGTCCGGATCAGTCTCCTCGAATATGTCATCAAAGGAACTGTCATACAGGATCGCATTACAGCTTTTGGTTTTAAAAAAGGCTTCATACAGTTCCCTGATGTTGCTGCAGTCGTATGTATCTACAGTTTTACCTGCCTCATTGTTTACATGTTCCATTGCAAGGAGGAATTTTTCGTTTTCAAGCGTAGAAATTGTTCCAAAAGTATTGTCAGCAGCATCAGATAAACTTTCCGCCGGATCATCTGCCATTACTGCTACCTTCATTGTACTGACACTGTATGCAATGCCGGTCAGCTTTGAAAGCAGGCTGTCGGCGCGGATCTCAACGAAACTGGAAAATCCCAGCATGACAACCAATACACCTGATATGACAATGCCCAGGATCTTAAGGAATTTTTTTCTGCTTATTTCGAGATAAAAAACCCCGGCCAATGCGCCAAGCGAAACAAGAATCAATATTATCATTACCCAGATAGGAAAAATCCCAAGATTTATGGAAAGAATGATAAAAAGCACAGTAAGTATCAGCTGAACTGCCATCAACACCAGTCCCGCCATTACAGCGGACTTTGGGAGCCTTGAAGCTGTGCTCTTTTCTGTATCTGAAATATTGTTTTTTCTGCCTGCACTTTCGCGTATATAAACAATATCGTCTCTTTTATTTCCTGTATATTTCAAATTGCATACCTTTTCTTTCAAAATACAACTTGTATATAATAAACAATAAGTTGGTTAAATGCAATTTTTTCACAATATTAACACAAAAACAGACAGCCATCAGACTGTCTGTTTTCTTCTTCAATATTGATAATGCAGCTACCTGTCTTCCCTGAAATACGAATTTCCAAGGCTCTCAGGCGGCTGATTTTCCCTCTTGTTTCGAACGCTTGTAAATATAAGCACGATTATTGTAACAACAAAAGGTGCCATCTGGTAAATTTCCTTAATGGCCAGGTTCGTTCCCGAAGGAATGAAAATGTGAACGATATAAAGTCCGCCGAAAAGAATCGACGCCCAAATACTGTGGCCCGGTCTCCATATGGTAAAGATTACGAGAGCGATGGCAAGCCAGCCTCTGTCTCCAAATGCATCGTTCGACCATACACCGCAGGCATAGTCCATAACATAGTAGAGACCTCCAAGACCTGAAATCATGGCTCCCAGGCATGTGGCCAGATATTTATACCTGGTTACATTAATTCCTGCAGCATCCGCTGTGGCAGGGCTTTCGCCCACAGCTCTCAGGTTCAGACCCATTCGTGTCTTTGAAATCACAAGAGAAGCTATAACAGCAATTATGATGGCCAGATATGCCAGAAAACTGTATGAAAGGAAAATCTTTCCAAACCATCCGCATTTATCGGCAAATGGAAGCTTGGCGCTTATTATCGCACTTGTCTTTGAAAGTGCAATTGAAGGCACATCTGCTCCGCTGAGCTTTATAAGAGATCCTCCGAAGAAGTTTCCGATACCTACACCGAATGTAGTCATGGCAAGACCGGTAACATTCTGATTAGCTCTTAAAGATACAGTAAGGAAGCAGTATAAAAGTCCCATCAACAAAGATCCGATCAGACAGCTCTTTACCGGAATGAATACTGCCAGGAAAGGATTAAGTGCACCGGGGCAATTATTTTCATAGATAAATGATCCGATAACTCCGCAGATTCCGCCAACATACATGATTCCGGCAGTACCGAGGTTTAAGTTACCGCTTTTCTCTGTTATGGTCTCACCGACACTGCCGTACATAAGAGGCACGCCCTGAGCCACCGCACGAGGAATAAATGATACTAAAAAGTCAAACATTTACTTAGCCTCCTTTCTTGATTTCCTGAAGGAAAGCTGATAATTCAGGAAGAATTCGCAGCCAATGATAAAGAACAGGATAATGCCTGTTATAATGGCTCCGTAGCTTTCATTCAGACCATAGATGGTTGTAATCTCCGAAGCACCCCTGTCAAGGAAAACAAGCAGGAATGTTGTCAGGATCATGAAGAAAGGATTAAATTTAGCCAGCCATGCAACCATGACACCGGTAAATCCCCTTCCGTCAACTATTGTTGTTGTCAGGGTATGCTCAGCTCCGCCTACAAGGAGAAGTCCTGCGATACCGCATACAGCACCGGAAAGAACCATTGTCCTTATGATTACATTCTTAACCTTGATTCCAACGTACTTAGCCGTAGACTCTGACTCACCAACTACAGAAAGCTCATATCCATGCTTTGTATAATTCATGTAAATGTAGATAAGTACCGTAAGTGCCAGTACTATCAATACATTAAGCATGTATTTAGAACCACCGATTGTTGGAAACCAACCTGCCTCAGTATTCTGGTTGATGATACCGATCTTGCCGGCGCCCTTCGGAACTTCCCATACGATGACAAAGAATGCCACCAGCTGAATAGCTACATAGTTCATCATCAGCGTGAAAAGAGTTTCATTTGTATTAAATTTTGCCTTGAAGAATGCAGGGATAACGGCCCAAATGATACCGCAAAGGATAGAAACCACAGCCATTACCAGTATCAGCAATGCGCTTGGCAGTTTATCGCCCAGCAATATCATTACGGCAGATGCACCTAAGGCTCCCATAAGAGCCTGTCCGTCGCCGCCCAGATTCCAGAATTTCATCTTGAATGCAGGCGCCAAAGCCAGGGAAATACAAAGAAGTATTGCCATATTTTCAAACAGCATCCACAGTCTTCTTGACGTACCAAAAACGCCGTCTATCATTGTGGCATAAACACTGACAGGGTTGAGTCCCGTGGTAATGGTGGTCAGAATGCCGCAGAGGATCAAAGCCATTATTATGGCTATGGCCCTGATGGCCCAGGCCTTATACCAGACAATGTATTTTCTTCTGGTTACATGAAAAAGAGGTTCTTTATTATTCATCTGCATCCCCTCCTCCAATTTTTGTCATCAGCAATCCGACTTCATTCTTATTTGTGGCACGTCCGTCCACAATGCCGGATACCTGTCCGCCGCAAAGTACCAGGATTCTGTCGCAAAGCTCAAGAAGCACGTCCAGATCCTCACCGACATAAACAACTGCAACACCATCTTTTTTCTGTTTGTTGAGCAATCCGTAAATGGTGTAGGAAGAGTTTATGTCCAGTCCGCGGACGGCATAAGCTGTCAGCAGTACAGACGGTGCAGCCGCAATCTCACGGCCTACCAGTACCTTCTGTACATTACCGCCGGAAAGCTTCCTTACCGGAGTTGTAATGCCCGGAGTATTTACTTCAAGTTCTTCAACAACCTGTTCGGCCAGCTTTGCCGGACTCTTTTTATCTACGAATAATCCCTTATGGACTCTGAAAGACCTGAGAGCCATGTTCTGGGAAAGGTTCATATTTCCGACCAGTCCCATTCCGAGACGATCTTCCGGCACAAATGAAAGAGCTATGCCCATATCGGCAATTTTCAGCGGATCCTTACCGATGATTTCTTCCTGGCTTCCGTTTTCATCTACATATCTGATGGAACCGGATTCGACCTTTTGAAGACCTGCAATAGACTCAAGGAGTTCCTTTTGTCCGTTGCCTGCGATTCCGGCTATTCCGAGAATTTCTCCGCTGTTGATCTCAAAAGAAACATTTTTAAGCTTTGTAACACCGTCAGAGCTTTTAACCGTGATGTTGTCAACAACTATTCTTGGACTTGGATTCACCGGATCTGGTCTTTCAATATCCAGTTCCACGGCATGTCCAACCATTGCATCAGTCAGTTCCTGGGCATTTGAGCCTTCAGTCACAACATCGCAGATATATTTACCTTTACGGAGAATAGCTACCCTGTCAGATATTGCCAGCACCTCATGCAGCTTATGAGTTATGATGATAATTGACTTTCCATCAGCCTTCATGTTCCTGAGAACCGCAAAAAGCTTATCTGTCTCCTGAGGGGTCAGAACGGCAGTAGGCTCATCAAGGATCAAAAGCTCTGCGCCTCTGTACAGCACCTTGACAATCTCAACTGTCTGTTTCTGTGAAACACTCATGTTGTAAATCTTCTGATTTGGGTCTACATCGAATCCATAACGGTCGCAGATTTCTTTGATCTTAACAGAGGCTGCCTTAAGGTCAAACTTTCCGTCATCAAGTCCCAGAACGATATTTTCAGTGGCTGTAAGCACATCAACCAGCTTGAAATGCTGATGGATCATTCCTATTCCAAGCTCGAATGCATCTTTAGGACAGGTGATGGAAACAGGCTGCCCTTTAACAGAAATTTCTCCCTCGTCAGGAAAATAAATTCCTGAGATCATGTTCATCAGGGTTGTTTTTCCGGAGCCGTTTTCTCCAAGAAGTGCCAGGATTTCTCCCTGATAAACATCAAGAGAGATACCCTCATTTGCAGTGATATCTCCGAATCTCTTGGTAATGTTCTTTAATTGTAAAACGGGGATTTGAGTTTCCAATTCTCTACTCCTTTACATATAAAACAAAAGAAGGAGACCCCTCTTTAGGGTCTCCTTTTAAATTTTAAAAATTAGAATGCTGTATCAAGAAGCTCGATTCCGTCGATCTGAACATCGAAGTAAGGAGCTGAACGATACTTAGACTCCTGGAATGCGCCATCCTCGATAACTTCTGTATCAGCTGTGTAGTCAGCATCAGTATCAACATCAGCCATATATGAATCAAGTGCCTTGCCGTCAACTGTAAATGTAGTTGTGTCAAATACCTTGATTGAACCATCCTGAAGTCCCTTCATGACCTCATCGATCTTATCCTGAGTTCCTTCAGCTGCAGCCTGCTCGTTAACTTCTGTAAGAAGAACACTGTTTGTATCGATTGTTCCTGTCCAGTCAGCCTCGATCTCGCTGCCGCTCTTGATGCACTCCATTACATGAGTGAAGTATGGAGCCCAGTTGATTCTTGAAGAAACGATAAATGTGTTAGGACAAGCTGAAACTGTAGAACCGTTATAAGATACGTCCGGAACACCTGCTGTCTCACAAGCTGTAGGAGCACCCATTGAGTCAGCATGCTGAGAGATAAGTACACAGCCGTCAGCTATAAGAGCCTGAGCGCCTTCCTTTTCCTTTGTCTCGTCATACCATGAACCTGTAAATGTAACCTTCATTGTAACTGATGGGCAGATGCTCTTTGCTCCAAGATAGAATGATGTATATCCTGAAATAACCTCAGCATATGTGAATGCCCCAACATAACCCATTACTGCTTCATCTTCTGTAATCTCGCCGTTTTCGATCATCTCGTTAAGCTTCATTCCGGCAGCAACACCTGCAAGGTAACGTCCTTCGAAAATCTCAGCGAAAGCGTTATGGAAGTTTGAAAGGCCTTCAGTATGAGCCTTTGTTCCGGTAGCGTGGCAGAACTGAACATCAGGGAATTCCTTGGCTGCCTGGATCATGTAATCCTCATGACCGAAGCTGTCAGCGAATACAAAGTTACATCCTCTGTCAACCATGTCACATGCTGCCTCATAGCATTCCTGTCCCTCAGGAATTCCGGTTGTGATAAAGTATGTCTCACCTTCTACCAGACCCATGTCCTCACAAGCTTCCTTGAAAGCATTGATAAAGTTAAGGTCGTAAGTAGAGTTCTCATCATGCAGACAGATAAGACCTGCAACAACATCTGTACCCTCAGATGTTTCACTCTTTGAGCTGCTTGATGAGCTGCTGCATGCTGCAAGTAATGAACCGATCATTGCTACTGCAGCAACTACACAAATAATTTTCTTGATTGTTTCCATTTTTCCCTCCAACTAAATCCAAAAAAAACAAATATATTATCAGCGTCACCGCTTAATAATCTTAATCAATGAATGTGATTCCTTTTTCAGGGTCCATGTCGGCTATTCTGGCCAGTGATTCAACCCTGATGCCCTTTGCCCGCAGGTTCTTTCCGCCGTCCTGGAAAGCCTTCTCGATAACAATACCTGCTCCCACAACCTTCGCTCCGGCCTGTCTGCACAGGTCTATGAGACCTTCAAGAGCACAGCCGTTAGCCAGGAAGTCGTCAATAAGAAGGACAGTATCGTCACTCGTCAGAAACTGCTTTTCTATGACTACATCATAAACTCTTCCATGGGTGTACGAGGTAACCTGACTGCTGTAACAGTCGTTTGAAAGGTTGTTGCTTTTGTTTTTCTTTCCGAAAAGAAGCGGAACCTTAAAAAGTTCAGCCACAGGATATGCCACCGCAATTCCCGATGTTTCGACTGTCAGTATCTTGGTGATCTTCTCATCCTTATAACGGTCATAAAATTCCTGACCAAGAAGTGTCAGGAAAGGAACATCAATCTGATGGTTCAGAAACGATCCTACTTTAAGGACCTTCCCCGGATAAACCTTACCCTCTTTTACGATCTTCTCTTCAAGTACTTTCATGAATTCCCCCAAAAATAAAGAAAAAACGGACCACATAATGGTTCCTGATCCGTGTTCACAAAATATACATAATTTATAACACGTATGTCAATTATCGTCAATTATGCATATTATCAAAAACCACATTATTTAAGACAGAAAAACTGTCAATTTTATTACCCGCTTTACTCAAGCCCCGCAGATTTCCCTGGCTACATAAACTCCGCTGGCAGATGCATGGGAAAGCGAATGAGTTACTCCGCTGCCGTCGCCTATCATGAAAAGACCCGGATATTCTGTCTCCAGCCTGTTCGAAAGTTCCACCTGCATGTTGTAGAACTTAACTTCCACACCGTAAAGCAGCGTATCCATGCCTGCAGTTCCCGGAGCAATCTTATCAAGTGCGTAGATCATCTCAATGATGTCGTCCAGCTGGCGCTTGGGCAGGGCAAGGGACAGATCCCCGGGAACCGCCGCCGTCAGAGTGGGCCGGACGAAGGAGTGGGACAGCCGGTGTTCGTTGGTGCGGATTCCCTTCACCAGGTCGCCGAAGCGCTGCACCAGCACCCCGCCCGCCAGCAT
>R11__coassemble_1608_pt1 | contig 12407 bp, 10 predicted proteins | sample R11__metabat2_high_PE_009 | metagenome-assembled genome bin R11
TTTGGGGTACAGTATTAGAATATAAATGTTGTGAAATTTTATATTTAGATAGAAGATCAGTACGTTTGAGGTAAATAAACGGGACATCTTCGGAAAGAGGGAGTATGAAGTTATTTGGTGGTGTTATTCCTATTACTGGAATCACATTCCTGATGTTCGCAGTCTTCGCTGTAGCTTTCGTAGGATATTTCCTTGGAAGAATTACAATCAAAGGCGTAAGTCTCGGAACAGCAGGTGTATTCATCGTTGCACTTCTGTTTGGTGCATTTTTCTCAAGCACGATCAGTGCTACAATTACTCAGACAGTAAATGGTGAGGCAGTTGATATTTCAACTAATGCATTCAAAATTGTCGAGACTGTAGGTCTGATCCTGTTTGTTGGTGCGGTTGGTATGATTGCCGGACCTAACTTCTTTAAGAATCTTAAGAAGAACTTCAAGTCATACATTCTTATTGGATTTATAATTATCCTTGCAGGTGCACTTGCATCTCTTGCATGCTTCTATGTTGGACTTAACTTTGTTACAGTTCCTGATGAAGAAGCTGCTCTTGGAATCTCAAAGGCTCGGTACCTTATGGCCATGATCGTAGGTATCATGTCAGGATCTCTGACATCTACACCTGCTTTCTCAGCTGCCAAGGCTACAGCTGCCACAGTAGTTTCAGCAGACGCTGCAAACTCAATCCAGAGCGTTGTTACAGTAGGACATGCTATTGCCTACATCTTCGGTGTTATCGGTGTAGTTCTTTTCGTTCAGCTTATTCCTAAGTTCACTAAGGCCAATATGGAGAAGGAAAGAGAACTTATCACTATCGTTGATACAGGCAAGGGTCAGATGAAAGACGTTAATAAGAAGACTTTCGACATCGACGAGTTCGGTTTCGCAGCATTCGGTCTTGTTGTTATCGTAGGTATCTTCTTCGGTATGATCAAGATTCCTCTTTCAAGTGCAGGTCTTTCAGGAACAACATTCTCGCTGACAACAACAGGTGGTGTTCTTATTTCAGGTCTTGTATTTGCTCACTTCGGACACATCGGACCTGTCAGCCTTAAAGTTAATGATAAAGTACTTGAAGCCTTCCGTGAGTTTGGACTTATGCTGTTCCTCATCGGTGCAGGTATCCCTGGTGGTGCTAAGTTTGTTCAGTATTTCCAGCCTGTATACTTCCTGTATGGCATAGTCATCACAATCGTTCCTATGATCATTGGTTACATCATCGCCAAGAAGCTTCTGAAGCTTCCTCTTCTTAATGCTCTTGGTTCAATCACAGGTGGTATGACATCTACACCTGCTCTTGGTACACTTATCAAGACAGCCGGAACTGCTGAGGTTGCTGGATCTTATGCTTCAACATATCCTATCGCACTTATCTGCGTAGTATTTGCATCTCAGTTCCTTATCCTTCTCTTCGGAGCACACTAATTATTTAGTTCGTTAATGGGGCCTCTGCTTTGGCAGAGGCCCTTTTGTGATAAAAGGTGAATTATGAATAGATATTTTGACGAGCCTAAATTATTTGCTGAAGCCAGAAAAGGCGGCAGAGGACTTAAATGGGTTCTTGAAATACTGGTTTTAATAGCGGTGACCATCGTTGCGATGAGCATAGAGTCAATCCCGGTAACAATTGCAACTTTCATGAATTTCTTCATTGACCCGGATATTATTCTTTCGGCAATAGGAACAGCATCAGAAGGCAACTACAGCATCCTTGCAATAATAGATGCAGCGCTTGAAGCTGTAGATAAAGTTCCGGAATGGATAACCGTAGTCAGTCTGTTTTCGACAGCTCTTATGACACTGATAGTCATTCTGTTCTGTAGAGTAATACAGAAGAGAGGCGCAAAGTCCATGGGACTTCGGATGAACGGATTTTGGAAAGAATACCTGCTTGGAGGACTTTTTGGTGTAGTAATGCTTGCTGTTGCAGTAGGACTGGGGCTTGTATCCGGCACAATGAGGATTTCCATTGCCGAAAATTTCAGCTTTATCCTTATCATTATTTACCTGGCAGGTTACATTGTTCAGGGAATGAGTGAAGAGGTGCTTTGCAGGGGATATTTTATGACATCCTTTGCCAGAAAGAATCCATTGTGGCTGGCAGTAATAATTAACTCCGTTTACTTCGGATTGCTGCATTTTGCAAATACGGGATTCGGAATCCTGCCATTTATCAATCTTACGTTGACTGGCCTGGTATTTTCCTGCTACATGATAAAACGCGGAAATATCTGGGGTGTATGTGCAATGCACAGCATGTGGAACTTTTTCCAGGGCAACATATTCGGATTTGCGGTAAGCGGTTCAAACCTTACAGCTTCCATATTCAGAGTAACGCAGGTAAACGGCGGAAATCTGTTTAACGGGGGAACCTTCGGCATCGAGGGCGGCCTGTGGGATACAATAGTAGAGCTTCTCGCTCTTGGATTTATAATCTTCATACTTCCACAGAAAAATGACGAATTTAGATAATGCGCAGGCAGCTCATCTTTTTGCACAGAACTGATCCGATTTTAGTCAGATTTCGAATGCTTTGATTTCCTAAGGTGGGCAGGTGTTTTCATCGGGCCGGCGAATTCGTAAAGATTTTCGAAAAAATCTTTACTCAGCTCGCCTAAGGTTTTGCACGGACTTGTGGTCCCAAAACCTTACCGCGTCTTCAAACACCTGCCCGCCTAATGAAATCTACGCATCCTTCATATTCCTAAAATCGGATCAGTTCTGGTGCTGAAGATGAACTGCCTGCGCATTAAAAAACGAGCCGCGGATTTTCCGTGGCTCGTTTGAATTTAAAAAAAGTTTTAGCTCAGTTTCATTGTGCCTGTCTTGTTGAAACGGTCATGCCATGACAGAGCCTCTGAAAGGATGTGAGGTGTGTGGCCGCCAAGCTCACATGCTCTGTTGAAATAATCCCAAAGCATATCCTTGTAATCAGGATGAGCACAGTTTTCAATGAGGAGAGCAGCTCTTTCACGAGGAGATTTCCAACGAAGATCGGCAACTCCCTGTTCGGTAACGATGATCATGCTGTCATGCTCTGTGTGGTCGATGTGAGAGCAGAAAGGAACGATACAGCTGATGGCTCCGCCTTTTGCAACTGAGCTGGTAGCAAAGATTACAGTGCCTGAGTTTCTGCTGAAGTCACCTGAACCGCCGATTCCGTTCATGACCTTAGATCCCATGATATGGGTAGAGTTAACATTACCGTAGATATCAACTTCAATAGGTGTGTTCATTGAAACAAGCTGAAGTCTTCTGGCTACTTCCGGATGATTTGAAATCTCCTGTGGACGGATAATAACACGGTCCTTGTAGAAATCAGCGTTTGCAATCAGTTCTTCCTGAGCTTCTCTTGAAATAGAAAGAGAGGTGCAGCTTGCGCTTTCGATAATGCCTTTTTTAATAAGGGTAAGTGCGCTGTCCTGAATTACTTCAGTATACATTGAAAGTCCCTTTAAACCTGAGGTTTCGAGGCCGTAAAGAACAGCGTTAGCAACGTTGCCGACACCACTCTGGATAGGGTAAAGGTTTTCAGGCTGACGGCCTGCAGCAATCTCGCCCTTCAGAAATTCAACGATATTTGCAGCAATTTTCTTGGAATCTTCATCAGCATCCTTGAATGTAGGGAAGTAGTCAGGATCATCTGTTACAACAATTCCGGCAATCTTTGAAGGATCACAAGGAATATATGGTGTACCGATTCTGTCCATGACACCTGTAAGAGGAACAGGCTGTCCGGTTCCGGCATATGAAGCGATGTCATGCATTCCTACAAGTTCGATAGGAAGGGTAGTGTTAAGTTCGATGAGAACCTTGTCAGCAGAAGCAACACAGGTATCTGAAATACCAACAGTAGCTGCTGGGTACAAACCTTCTTCTGTTACTGCACAGCACTCTATGATAGCAAAGTCAACCTTTGGACCTGAGCCATTAAGCATAAGCTTTGGTGTAACTGAAAGATGCTGGTCAGCATAAGCCATTTCACCGGCGTTAATGGCAGCTCTGCATGATTTATTTGTCTGATATGGGAATCTTCTTGCGATGAGTCCGGCATCAGTCATATCACCGTCAAGGTGAGGACCTACTGAAGCGCCTGTAAGAACTGTAAGATTCTTAGCTGTTCCCTGTTTCGCAATTTCTGCAGGAATGATGTGAGGATCGCCAACCTGGCCAAATCCTGAAAAACCAAGGCACATATTTGGTTTGATCATTGAAGCAGCTTCTTCGGCAGTAATAATCTTGCTCTTTAAGCTCTCTGGAATTCTCTCCATATTTATTTACCTCTCTAATTAAAATGTTTTATGGAAATAATTGTATTTCCAAATGAATATAGAAATTACTTTCTATATTTGTTTCAAAATACAATTGTTTGAACAATGCGGCAGAATTATATGTTAAAAAATTGGCGTGGATGGGTGCGGTGTTCCGGAGAAAACAATCAGCGAATGCGTTTTCGAAGGAACACCCGAACCGAGGTTCCACGCCAATTTGATTTAACTAATTAGTCGCAAAGCTCAACTATTGTTGCCATACCCATACCACCAGCGATACAAAGTGTAGCAAGACCATACTTAACTCCGCGTTTCTTCATTTCATGAACAAGAGTAACGATGATTCTTGATCCTGAAGATCCGATTGGATGACCAAGAGCGATAGCACCACCGTTAACGTTGATAACGTCCATACGATCTTCAATGCCAAGCTCACGGATGCAGGCAAGTGACTGAGAAGCAAATGCCTCGTTCAGTTCGAACAGACCGATATCATCTGTTGTCATGCCGGCCATCTTAAGAACCTTCTTTGTTGCAGGAACAGGTCCCATACCCATGATAGTAGGGTCAACACCTGCTGCTGTGCAGGCAACAATCTTAGCCATAGGCTTAAGTCCGAGCTCATCACATTTCTCTTTAGAAGCAAGAAGAAGAGCAGAAGCACCGTCGTTACGTCCTGATGAAGAACCGGCTGTAACTGTAGCTGTCTCAGATCCATCGAATGCGAAGCAAGGCTTAAGGGCAGCCATCTTCTCAAGGGTTGTCTCACGTGGGAATTCATCTGTATCGAATGTGATAGGATCTTTCTTACGTCCCTGTGGAACTACAACTGGAACAATCTCATCCTTGAAACGTCCTGAAGCGATAGCAGCAGCTGCACGCTTCTGTGACTCGAATGAGAATGCATCCTGGTCTTCACGGCTGATGTTGAACTTCCATGCGATCTTCTCAGCTGTGTTACCCATGTTGAACTTTCCGTAAGTCTCGACAGGCTGTGAGTTGAACTGAGCCTCTGTAAGGCAGTCTTTCAGCTGAGTTGTACCTGTTCCAACACCCCAACGAGCGTTAGAGATATAGAAGAAACCGTTTGTCATAGACTCTGTACCACCAGCAAGAACCATCTCGTTCTCACCTGTACGTATAGAATCTGTAGCGTTACGAACAGCCATCATACCAGATGCACATGCAATCATGACTGTTGAAGCAGGAACTTCCTCAGGAATGCCTGCCTTAAGAGCACATACACGTGCTGTGTTAGAGAAATCAGATGTCTGACGGCAATGTCCGAAGATAACCTCGTCAATGTCTTCAGGCTTGATTCCTGTACGCTCGATTGCACCCTTCATTACGGCTGCACCGAGTTCGTCTGCGTTAAGTGGCTTAAGTGTACCACCGAATTTACCTACTGCTGTACGGCAAGCGTCAACAATATAAACATCTTTTAATTCTGCCATTATAAATTTACCTCTTTAATTATTTAGAAGTAATTAGAAATTAATTACTTCTGCAGTTAGTAACTAGTTACCAATTACCTCAATATTTTCAAAATAATAAATTTGTAATATCAATATAAAATCAATATATCAATTTAGTTCAGTCTGATATTTAGTCAAATATCAGATAAAAATTCCGGGGCAGGGGATACCTGACCCCGGAAAATAGCAATTAAACTGGATCGTTTAAGAACTTTCTTTCAAGACGGAATACCTCGAAGAGCTGCTTATCTCTCTTGAGCTTAAGAGCCTCGATGTCTACGCCTGTGTAATCATAAAGTCCCTTGCCTGTCTTGATACCAAGATCACCGTTGTCAACGAGCTCCTTAAGTGTCTTTGGAAGCTCATCGCCGTTCTCAGGCATTGTGTAAGACTTATTGATGTAGTTGTTAGCACTCATGTCAACGCCGCCGAAGTCGATTCTCTTGCAGATACCGAGTACGCATGCACGTGGAATGAATGAAGCCTTAGCAGCAAGGTCAACAGCCTCAGCATCACAGTAACCGTTGTCGATAAGGTTGAATACCTCTCTGTGAAGGCACTGCTGAAGTCTGTTAACAATGTAACCACGGATGAACTTCTTCATGAATACAGCTGTCTTGCCGCAGTTCTTAAGAAGAGCCATGGCGATGTCAGCATATTCCTGAGGAGCCTGCTCACTCTTAACAACTTCAACCAGTGGAAGAAGCTGTGCAGGAGCATACCAGTGACAGATGATCTGCTGTGGAAGAAGGCTTTCAGGAACAACTTCAAAAATGTTAAGAGCAGAAGTGTTTGAAGCGATGATGATGTCCTTGCCGCCAACGATATCGTTTAACTGAGCGTAAAGAGCCTCTTTGGCATCTCTCTTCTCAACGATAGTCTCCTGGATGAACTGACATCCTTCAACAGCCTCTTCAACTGTCTGCTTAAAGCTGATTCTTGCAAGAGCAGCATCAGCGTCAGCCTGAGAGATTTCTCCCTCTTCAACGAATGTTGCAAACTGGTTCTTAAGTGAAGCAAGAGCCTTGTCACGTGTAGACTCAGAACGGGTCCACATTACAACTTCGTATCCGCCTGTAGCGTATACCTGTGCAATTCCAGGTCCCATTGTTCCGGCACCGAGAACGGCAATTTTCTTAATGTCTTCTAATTTCATTTTAATTCACCTTCCTAAAAATATTTGTTTATTTAAAGTTCAGTCAATTAATTAAGCAAGACCAAGAGCTTTCTTGTCAGCTTCTACATAATCTTCTGGATTAAGAGCAGCGTAGTCAACTTCTGCATCATGGTTAACAAGACCAAGGATCTCTCTTGCTTCAGCAGCTGTAGCAATCTCACGACCGCAAGCTTCAGCAATCTTTCTTGTACGCTCAACGAGCTGTACGTTTGTAGCAAGAACACCCTTTTCGAGCATGATGTTGTCCTCAAGACCAACACGGAGACCGTCACAGTCCATAGCAAGTCCGTGAAGAATACATGGCATATGCCATCTTCCGATACCGGTGATTGACCATGTAGAACCTGGCTGCATCTTTGGTACGAAGTAAGCAAGAGCCTCAGCTGTTCCAGGCATACCACCTGTAACACCAAGTACGAACTGATAATGTACAGGTGTAGGAAGGATACCCTTCTTTACATAGTAGTCAACGTTAGCCATGTCGCCACCGTTGAAGATCTCGCACTCAGGCTTGATCTTGAGCTCCTGAGCCTCATGTCCGAGTTTCTCAAGGAACTGTGGAGAGTTAGTGAAGATGTAAGAGTTAGCCCAGTTCATAGAAAGTGGATCATAAGAGCACATTTCCGGAAGAAGTACTGGAAGATGAGCAAGTCTCATAGCCTCAGGGAACTTAGATCCTGAAGATGTAAGGTTGAGAACGAGGTCAACATTCTCTTTCTTCATTTTCTCTTTAACGAGCTTAACAACCTCTACAAACTTAGCTGTAGACATTGTGTTGTTGCCTTCCTCATCACGTACGTGAATGTGGATAACTGAAGCACCAGCCTTAGCGCAGGCGATGGCGTCATCTGAAATTTCTTCTGGAGTTACAGGAACGTAAGGTGTCTGAGACTTCTTAGTTCCGGCACCGCAAAGTGCAGCGGTAATAACGAGTTTCTTTCCCATTGTAATTCACCTCTTAATGAAAATTTAAAAATATAAAATAAATTATGAATAATCAACTCAAAAGAGAAGAGCATCTTACTCACAAAACTCGGGAGGCTGATTAGGCCCTCCCGAGTAGGTAACGATAATAAAATTATCTAACAGCTGTAAGACCACCGTCTGGGTAAATAACTTCACCAGTTACGAAGTCAGAAGCAGGAGCTGCAAGGAACAGACATGTACCTACGCAGTCAGATGGAACTGCCATACGACGCATTGGAAGGTCATCAGCAAGTGCCTTTCTGTAAGCATCGCCACCACGCTGCTCGATAACAGCTGTCATCATAGGTGTCTCTGTTACAGTAGGTCCAATACCGTTTACTGTGATGCCGTGAGGGCCGAACTCAGATGCGAGCTGCTTGATAAGCATCTTAACAGCACCCTAAGATGCAGCGTATCCTGCATTGCCGGCACCCTTTGTAGCTACGCAGTCACGTGTAGATGAAAGGATAACAATCTTGCCCCAGCCGTTGTCGAACATATGCTTAGCAAAAGACTTGCAGCAAAGCATGATACCGATAACGTTGCATTCGAAAATGCTTCTGTAGATGTCCATAGGGAACTCTTCAGCAGGGAATTTCTTGTTAAGACCCTGTGCGCAAACAAGGATATCAACCTTGCCAAGCTGAGCAACGCTCTTCTCAACGAGAGCCTGAACAGAAGCTTCATCTGTAGCATCTGCAGCGATGTAGCTTACATTGTCAAGTCCTGTAGCAGCCTTGATCTCGTCAACAGCCTTCTGAAGTTTCTCTTCGCTTCTTGAAGAGATGATTACGTTAACACCAGCCTCTACGAGACCCTGTGCAAGGCTCTGTCCGATACCGCCAGCGCCACCAACAACAACTGCATTTTTTCCTTCAATGTCAAAAAGCTTGTGCATTTTAAAAACGCCTCCTAAATAAATTTTAATTTATGCAGCCCGGACCTTAATGGCCCAGGCTGATTTGATACAAGTAAAAATCCTTACTTAACAGGAGCACCTGTCTCGAAACGGAATTCCTGCTCTGGATCTGTGATTGCAAGACATCTAACGATAGATCCCTCGCCGCCAACAAATCTCCATGGGAAGCAGAGTACTGTTACACGACGGCCGGTAACTTCATCGAAATCACCATGCTTTGTGCCGTATCCGCCTTCTTTCCAAGCGTAGTCGCCCTTTACGTAGCCGTCATCACCAACGTTTTCTACGCCTGGGATTCCGCCTTCAACCATAAGGAACTTGTGGCCAGGCTCCCAAAGAGGGAAGTCAACCTTTGTGTCATGGCCGTACTCTTCCTCGTACTCCTTCATAAGGTCAGGACGAAGAGGTCCAAGGCCAAGGTCAACGAGCTTGGTAGCCATTGGATGGTCATTAGCCTGGCAGCCGTATCCTACGAACTTAACTTTTCTGTCCTTAAGCCAGTAAGCAAGACGTCCTGTAGCTCCGCAGCCATAAGCAAAATAGTCATCAGCGTCAGCCCAGATGTGGTGCTGAGAAGTATTGATGAGGACCATGTCGCCTTCTTTGATGATAGAATCGAACTTCTCCATATCTTCAGGCTCAATCTTTCCCCATTTTCCCTTAGGGATGTCAAGAACTACGCCTGAACCGAAGAATCTCCAAAGAGGGTAGTTAGTAATATCTGGTGTACACTCTGTAACATGAAGAGGAGCGTCCATATGTGTTCCTCTATGCATGATTCCCTGCCACTGGATGTCGTACATGTTGGCATCTGCATGGTAGCGGATAACATCCTCTTTAAGGTTGCAGCCTGATGGCCACTGTGGCATGAAAGGCTCGAATGTATGTGTTAAATCATAAAAATTAAGACTCATTTCTTTCGTTCTCCTTTCCTAATTAAAACTTCTCGCCCTTATCGATACGAGCCTCGCCGGTTGTATCAATAATAGCTGTGAAACGTACAGGACATGCAGCTCCTCTACGGATCTTTGAAGGTGCAGCAACGAAAGTACATCTCTTACCTGTGAGCATGTCAACTTCTCCGGCTACCTGCTGGATTACAGGAATGTTTGCCTGAGCGAGAACCTTGATGGCAGGGTAGAATCCCGGATACTCAGCGTATGGATCTGCACCGTCATGTGTCTCCTGGTAAGTAGGAACAAGTCTCTTCATATATGGACCTGGACGTCCAACATGAACTGTAAGATTTGTTGCAACAGGGCAGTCAACGTAAGGCATGTCAACTGCTACCATTTTTACGTTCTTTGATACAAGATACTCAGCAGCCTCTTTTGTAAGTCCTGGAGCCTGTCCGAAGTACTCAAGAGAGTCAGAGTATTTGTGATGCCATCCTGTGTTGATAACAACGATGTCACCGTCTTTGATGTTTCCTGCAGCCTGAAGATCTTCAGCAGTGATCTTATCCCAGTTGCCCTTGTTTGTAAGGTCAAGGATGCAGCCGTTTCCGAAGAAATGGTCTGGTGTGATCTGCTCAAGGTCATCGCCGTAAGCAAACATATGAACAGGAGCACATACATGAGTTCCTGTATGGAAGTTAGTAGAGATCTTGAAAGCCTGAACACCGAACTGAGCATGCTTAACATTCATGTCAAACAGAGTCTCAGCATCGCCAGGGTAAGATGGTGCCTTACCTGGGCCCCACTCATGTGAAAGCTCATAGAATTCGAGAGAAGAATATGGATCCTTCTCAGCACCCTTATGAGTATCCTCAAGCGGTGTGTAGTTCTTGTAAGCATCAAGCTCGTCTAAGTTGGGTGGTAACTCTTTGTACATTAAGTTTAACCTCCTTAAATAAAATATTTTACAAGTTAATTAACTCGGGACCGCCGTGACGGCTCCGAAAAATAACTATTTGTAGACACGTATATTATACAGTTTTGTAAATCCATATTCGATAGTTGAATTTTACAAACAATGATAGGGCGTTTGGGCATTTGCTACAAAATTTTAACGGCTCGGATTTTGTATAATTCCAACCGAAGACGGTAAAAAAGGCTTAAATTTGTCTAAAACGCAGAACTGTGTTACAATTTGTTTGTTCAATATGAATAAAAAAATTGACGGACTGACGAATGAAAGGACAGCAGCATGAAGCTTAGCATGTGGACGCTTTGTGATTATTTAATAAAAAAAGGATACCGGGTGGATTCCTATATTTCGGAGGGCCTTCCGGGTATCAGTCTGATAAGGCAGAGCAATGAAAGAAGCTACTCTTCGGGTTATGCAGAGGTTTTCGCAAAGGGCAGCGATGTGGACGTCGTAAATGACATGGACAGATTCACCGTTAAGAAAGCAGATGTAGTTGATGTCATCAACTGTCTGGGCGTGGCCATGGAAGAATATGGCAAATGGGAGCACGAACTGTATGAGTGTATTTTAAGAAAGGGGTCGCTTCAGGAACTGCTTGACATTGCCAAAACCGTTTTTGACAGACCCATGTTCATTAAGAACGATGCGACAAGGACCCTGGCAATAACCAGCGGGTACTCGAACAGCGTACATCCATATTGGAAGAAAATCTCAGAGCAGACAGGTCAGAAGGTACCAGATATAGAGACTGTCAGTGCGGTGAGCTCGGATCCTAATTATGCTGTGGCATTTACGGAAAAATATCCTTCCATCAGACCGTCTCCTTCATACGGAGCGATGGTCCTTCATGCAAATGTTTTTGTAAGTGACAGAAGAGTTGCTGAGATAGTTGTTCTTGAAAACGGAAAACCGTTCAATAAGGGCGATATTCACCTGATGAATGTTTTCGCTGAACTGATAGCAAAATATGTCAAGAATGACACTCATATTTTTCAAACGTCCTCGGAAATGACGGTTTCACTTAAAAATCTGATAGAAACAGGAAGCGTTGAAAAGGAACAGTATCATAGCATTTCTGGATATCTGGGTCTTAATGAAAATTCGGAAATGTGCCTTCTTGTCATACAAGGCTCAGACAGAATGGATTCGCCGGTTGTATCGGCCCTGAGGGAAAAACTTGAAACACAGATGAAAGATACAGCTGTCATCCAGACCGGAGGTAAAATTGCGGTGCTCCGCATACTGCGAAAACAAAAATATGATGAGGTAATAGAAGAGTTTAAAAGAAAGATACCTAAAGAGGGCTTTTACTGGGGCATCAGCCACGAATTTAATCATATTGAAGATCTGCCTCTGTTTTTCAGACAGGTATGCGGTATGCTGGAAGGAGCCGTATTTGAAAAGAAAAATTATACGACAACCTACGAAATGTCTTCAAAGATGATATCCGGGCTTTTTGAAAACAATGATCTGAAAAAAACACTGGTGCACCCCGATCTTTTAAGACTTGAAAATGCCGACGTCAGGGACAATACGGATTACTGTGAGACATTGTTTTATTTTCTTCTTTGCGGAGGAAATTTTACAGATGCAGCCAAACTGATGAATCTGCACCGCAATACTTTGATTTACAGAATTAACAAAATCAGGGAGATAATGCACAGTAATCTTGATGATATCAATAACAGAAAGTCGTTGATATATGCATATCTGCTGCTAAATAAAGATTAT
>R11__coassemble_1668_pt1 | contig 12105 bp, 20 predicted proteins | sample R11__metabat2_high_PE_009 | metagenome-assembled genome bin R11
GATGTGTTGTGATCACCCCATTAACCGCGGTATTGATTATCTGCATCTGTAAAGTATCGGTCATGTGTCATTCCTTTCTCGAACAATTACACATAAATTTATACTATTTTTATGTGTGGTTGTCAATATTAAAACCGTAGAAGTAGCTATTGGAATTCCACTCTTTAAATCTATAGTAATAAGCCTTCAGACAAAATTCTTTATACGGAATTAGTTCCGGATTATTTATAGGTATATCGTCAACGATAAAAACCTGGTTATATAGAAATAGTCCCTGCATCGTTGCCTTGGAGGCGCTGAAATGCTCTGCCACCTCACCCACTGTCGGGATCATCCTGTTACGTATCATGTACTCCGCCACGAATGCAGGGATTCCTTCCCTCAGTTCTTTCTGTCTTTCAATACTTACCATTTCTTATACCAGCTTTTGCGTTCTTCTTTTCTCCAGAATATCCCGTCAGCTTCCTCTACCGAACCTTCCGGTGTGAAGATCAGCCTTACCATATCTTTCGATGCCATCTCTGTCTCCCTCACCACGTCCTCAAGGACTATCGAAAGGTCCCTGTATTCAAACTGGCTGTGCAGGTATCCTGCGAACCTGTATGCCTCGCAGGAGCTTTCAAACTCAGCCAGAAACCTGTAGCTGCCCGGCTGCCTTGCATCATCACTGCAGTACACAGCCGTCCTCGGTTCATATTCCGGGATTGTCCTTCAGGTGTTGTTCTTGCTTTCGGCAAATTCATGGTCCTCCACCACGATGTCAGTTGTGTAGACCCGCTGCCCGTTCTTGTTGGTGTAGCTGCCGGTCTGGATCCTGCCTGTGACAGCGATCTTCATTCCCTGCTTCAGGTACTTTTCCACGAAGTCCACAGCCTTTCCGAAGACTACACACGATATGAAGTCGGCACTCTGGTCTCCGTCACGTTTCACTTTTCTGTCAACCGCCAGGGTGTATCTGGCTATCGGTGTTCCCGCATCCTCGGATGGATACCTGATCTCAGGATCCCTGGTCAGTCTTCCTATGAGCATTACTTTATTCATTTACACTGCCCTCCTCGCCACCACGCTGCTGAATGTCCATTTTATGCTGCCGTCCCCGGCATTATCTGTCTCTTTCAGTACCTGCGAGCTGCACATGCACTCCTGGCACTCGAACCATCCTTCTGTTTCTTCAAGAAAGAGGTCCCTGTTCACCGTGCCGCAGACGGGGCACGTCACCGTTGTTCTCTTCATCTGTTGCCTCCTCTTATGATTTATTTCTGGCCGCTGCGCTGATCCGTGGGAGATCATGCATGCGGCATCCGGGTTTTAATGATTTATCCCAGACTAATTTCTACAGCTATAGAAGTTAGTCCAGGAAAGTAGGATTCAAAATCCTATTTTCCGGCTTCATACGCTTTATCAAAATACAAACGTATGTTCGTTTTTTGTAATTCTCATTATAATAGAGAAACATATGTTTGCAAGTACTTTTTTACAAAAAAATTGGTGGTGATGCCTTTAGGCATCACCACCGTGTTTTTATCATTCTTCTTTCTGCCTCTCCACCCAGGCCATGAGCAGGTTCACTATAGCTTCCTGCTCGCGCTCAGTAAGCGGTCTGTGCTGTGGCACCCTGTACCACTTTTCCAGACATCCCCTGCAGCAGCATGCACAGGCATGCATTGCCTTGAACACAGGATGCCCGCTCATGGGTGTCTGCTTTCCATCATTTATCGGCTCCGCATCAGCTATCTTCATACGGACAAAATCAGCGGCATGAGAGCGCATCACATCCATGCCTTTTTCTTCCAGATACGTCCTGTCCTTCTTTGTCAGATGAAAAGATGATCGGAACTTTGACCTGGAAAGCCTTTCAAGTGTCTGGTCTATCGTCGGCATGGCTCCCGCTACTCCGGCATCTCTGCCTTCTTATATTTATCTATATCCAGAGCCGCCTCTGCCGCACTCTGCTCAAAGACTTTTACCACCTTCATTTTCTTAATTCCATCCATGGACGGGATCATTACCTCTCCGCCTTCCTGCACATCCAGACCATCTGCCAGGTAGTCATACAGCCTTCCCGTAGGGGTAAACCGCACACTGACAAATTTATGCATTTCATTGGAGACTGCGTACTTCTCAGCCTTTATGTACCAGCCTTCATCCCATACGGAAAGAACCATTTTCTTCTGGTAGTAGAAATGCACCTGCCCTTTCTTACACTTGACACTGTCGAGCAAGAAAGTCTTCTTCTCGGCCCTGTTTTCAATCACAGCCCTGGCATTGCATTTCAGCTTAATCACAGCTGTGCGCTTACAGTATGATATTTCCGGGAATGTCAGGACCAGAGGATTCTCATGATCAAAGTCGTAACAGCTCACCCTGGTCAGTTTAAGGCTTGTGGACACTTTCCCCTCAGACAGTTCTGCCCTGAATACAACATTATCGCTGTTAAAAAGACGTTCCTGGAGAAAGTCCGGAAAATAAAGCCAGACCTGCCTCTGCATGCACTCATCTCCCAGCTCTTCCTTTACTTCCTGCAGTCCTTTCTTTATACCGGCAGCAACCGTGCCCGCACCGAAGAACTCATGCTTTTTCATGTATTCATCCATAGCAAGCCTGGCTTTCAGGTAAAACCCATATGAAAGCATCAGGTTTTTATAGGTTCCGCTTCCATGCTGATAGCAGCTTCCCATTCTCAGGGCTGCGCTGGCAAATGGATACTCGGCATGTCCGCTCAGGAAACTTTGATGTGTCTCCTGGTAAACCTGGCTGTACAGATTGTATGCAGCTGTCTGGTTCTTAGGCGTTCCCTTTCCGGAGGCAAGCATGTCGCCCACCTTATATTTTGCCTCGAAATAACCGAAAAATGCTGCAAGCGAAAAATATCTGTAAGCCTCATCATACTGAGGTTCTCCGCCATTGCACCTGCCATAATAATAGATATATCCCAGTGTGTTTGCCGCCTGGCCCTGGAGCTCATCATCCGCGATCTCGATCAGCCTTAAGAAGCAGTCCCTGGATTTCACCCAGTCACATGGATACAGCTTGCAGTCGTCACCGTAATAACAATATCCCAGGACCTTGAGTCCATACGTATCATCAGCCGCCGCCAGTTCCTCCAGGTACTTTTTGAACAGTCTGACCTCCCAGTCAGGAAGTCCGTCCTGTATCCGCTCGTCGTCCCGTGCTCCTACGAAGGCCTTCTTCTGCCTTACTGTCAGCGTCCAGTTCTCTTTCGGAAGGCCCGCATTTGTCCGGTAATTGCTGATTATCTCCAGGAGTTCTCCCAGTTCACCATGTAGAGCTTCTTTGTCCGCTTCCCACAGATCTCCTTCCAGATAATCCAGTGTGGACACTACATAGAGTGCCAGGTGTGTTACATCATCAAAAAATGGCATGCCGGTGCTGTATTCATCCAGCTCCAGATCCTCTACCAGATCATTAGAACCCAGCATTTCAGGAAGATGTATCACATCACCAAGATCCCAGTAAATTACGCCAAACCATTCGTTAAAGAATGTGTAAACATCTGTTTCTGCCTCATAGTGGGTTTTAAGTCCTGCAGTAAGATCATCAAAGGATATGCTGTATCCTTCCCTGCAGGTGATATCCGCATTGCCGTTCAGATATTTTTTATCCATGAGCTCATCTATTCCCACGGTTCCACGCACAAAGCCCGCTATTTTCTCAGCTGACAGACATATCTTTTTCTTTGCCATTTCTTTCTCCTCCTTACATGACTGAACCCCGCTCAGTTCTTGGAGCATATGTCATTTCATCACACTTCAGTTCAAGACCGTATCCCATCATTGCTCCTTTCTGTCAGCCGGATTTCCATATACCCCAGTCATAAACCGTTGTCTTTCCTCTTCGGTCATCTGCTCGATCGGAGGCATGTCGATACGCGGCATGCTGTCCTGCCCTGCACACCATTCGTCGTAGTCAGCCTGCTGTTTTTCAAGTTCTTTCTGTCCCATTTCAAGGATTACGTCATCCAGCACCGCAAAATAGATATCAATGTCATATGATCCCCGGTGTTTCTTCATAAATGCAAAAGCACTCTGAAGGGCAGCCTTCCAGGCCTGGTCTTTCGGATAGCCAAATATTCCTGCCGAGATCAGCGGGAAACCGATAGAATGCAGGTCATTCTCCATTGCAAGCTCAAGTGACCTGGTGTATGCGCCGCGCAGTTTCTTTTCCTCGTTATCAGCTCCGCCGTTCCAGATAGGACCAACGGCATGGATGATATATTTCTGTTTCAGGCTAAACCCCGGTGTGATCACGGCACTTCCGGTCTTGCAATGTCCTATTGCATTGCATGCTCTCTGAAGTTCCATGTATCCGGCTTCCTCGAATATCTTGCCGCATACTCCGCCGCCGGCCTGCAGACCGCTGTTGGCAGCGTTCACAACTGCGTCCACGTCAAGCTTGGTAACACCGATTTTTTTAATGATTATTCTGCTCATTGTCGTATCCTCCTGTTCATGTCCGGATGATAACACATGCCTTCCCGCACCCAGTCGCTTTCCGGGCGACCTTTACCAGTCGTCATCCTCGTCCTCATCATATTCCCGGCCTTCTGCTTCAGCCTTGCGTTTCTTTTCTTCCTTGTCTATCTCATGCAACACGAAAAGATCAAACAGTTCATCGTCAGCCTCGTGGGCCCCGTCTTTAAATAATCCGCTGAAAAGTCCCATGTCACCCTCCTAAAATTTACTTCCACAATACTCGCACACAGTTCCCTTGCTTGCGCCACCGCAGTGAGGACATATTCTTAATGCATCAGCCTCCTGCTTTCTGCGCTCAGCCTCCCGGCGAAGCAGGTCCTCTTCCTGACGCAGGCGCTCTTCTTCAGCCTGCTGGCTTCTCCTAAGCCTGTCCTCAGCTTCCCTTTTGGCACGCTGTTTTGCTTCATAATCACTCATGAGTGCCGCCTTATATTTCTTTACTGCTCTTGCGTAGAAAACGATCAGTAATACGCCTATGAGGGTCAAAATCAGGCACATTGCAATGTAGCCACCCGGATTGCTGTTTCCGCCGACACCGCCAAATCCTATGATCCCGATTCCGGCCAGTATGATTCCCCAGACAAGTCTGGCGTTCTTAGGTTTCTTCATCTATGATCACGCTCCCGTTTTATTTCGCTTTGTAATGCTTAATATTAAGCCCATAATTTTCTGCGAGTATTACCAGCTCATTGGCATTCATTGCTGCAATGTCGTCTGCATTCCATGCCATCGGCCCCATGCAGCCGAATGCACAGTTGTTGCACTCTTCGATCAGGTCCTCCCTTAGTCTGTCTATGTCTATGCGCATATCTGCCCCCAGATTTTAATTTTTAACTTCCGTTAATGTGATAATAATCTCAAACTTTTCCGATTGCAATACCCCATGAAGCCAGGTGATGGTTACAGACGTCATAGAATGGCAACTTTTTTTGCACAGAAACGGCCGCCCCGAAGGACGGCCATATATATAAGCCCGCATATGCAGGCATTGGGGCCCGGAAAATAGCTGTCCGGGCGATTGCATTATATCATACGCTCAGGCCAAGCTCATAGGCTTTCTTCATGTTTGGCGAGCCGGCTGTCATTGATGTAGTTCCGCAGCCGCCTCCGTATACGCTTCCACAGTCTGTCATGTTAAGATAATCTGCGACTATCTCATAGTGGTGCTTCAGTCCTGCAAATGTGTCTGCATTATTGTCCCATGCCGCTGAGATCAAGACGCACTTTTTATGCATTCCCTGCAGTTCGCCGTTAAAGCTGTAGAACCTGTCAATGACCATCTTAAGCTGGGTTGACATCCCGTAATAGTAAAGCGGAGTCACAAATGCCACCATGTCATTCTGTCTGATCAGATCCTTCAGTTTTTCCATGTCATCCTTCTGGCAGCATGGTCCGGCTGTTCCACAATAATCGCATCCAAGACACGGATGCAGATCTGCATGACCTGCATCAAATACAGTCACTTCATTTCCATTTTCCTGTGCGCCCTTGATAAACTGCTCAGCCAGCATGTTGGATGAGCTCTTTTTATGTGGGCTGCTCTCGATCACAAGTATCTTCATAGTTACCACCTTTTCTCTTTGATATATTTCACAGCTGCCTCTCCCAGCAGCCTGTGTCCTTCTTCCGTCAGATGCACTCCGTCAAATGCCAGCGGCAATTCTCCATCGTACTGAAAGAAACCACACCTCCTGTCTCTGGCTAGTTGCCCCAGCCGTTCATTGTATTCCTGCCCTGCTTCCCGGTATCCACCAGGGATCCTTACCTCAGGAACAGCCATAAGGATGATCTGTACTTCATTTAATACAGAATCCCTGATGCTGTTCACAAGCTTTTCCATTCTTCCCGCAGCCACACTGGCATCCGGCTCATTCATATTCAGGATGTCATTTGACCCAAGCATGAGCATCAGGATATCAGGCTGTTCCCTGTTTACCATGGAAACAGTCGATTCAATGAGCTGTGGAAAATACGGTATCTCACATCCCGGCACAGCATCAACAGCCACCTCATGCCCGGCTTCCTTAAGGAATACCGGCCAGGGATCTCCATATGGTCCACCGAAAATGTCCCGCGGGTCCCAGCCATATGTATTTGAATCACCGATAATGAATATCTTCATACACTGTGCCTGTACTTTTTACTGATTGTTTCGTTTGGAAACCATTGACTCACGGATGTGTTTAAATAGCATTACCTCGCCATTATAAAATGCTTCAATATCATATGACGGTTCTTCCTTTTGTTCAGATGTTCCATATGCGTCAACTATGTATATTACACCGTCGATTTTCTGCACAGTTCCATTCATATCAATCTCAAAAGTTACCATGTCTTCACGCTTGAATTTTGCCTCTCCTAACATTTCACACCTCCATAATCCCGGTCATCATATTTTTAGTTTTTTATTACTTCCAGTCTTTCCACTGCTCAGGCACATATCCGACAGTTGCCTGTCTGCCATTCCTCACTACCGGTGTCTTTATCACCTTCTGGTTCTCAAACACCTTGTCCGCCTTCTGTTCATCGGCTATGTATTTTACCAGTGCCAGCAGGTCCTTGTCTTTGCAGTCCTGGTCGATCATGTTCTCCAAGCCACCAACTGCACGGCATACAGAATCAAACTCACCTCTGCTCATGCCTTTTTCCTTCATGTCGATCGACTGGAAAGCAATGCCACGTTCCTTGAAGTAACGTTCTGCTTTCTTTGTGTCAAAATCCTTCTTGTTTCCGAATATCTGAATCCCCATACTTATTTTCTGCCTCCGGTTTTAAAATCTCCTGCCGCACTTCGGGCAGTACTCAAAGTCTTCATCTGTTGTATACGCGCAGTTCATGCAGACTTTCGTGCGTCCACGTCCGCTGCCCCATCCGCTTACATCTTCCAGATCACCGGGCTGTATCTCAACATCCTCGCCACGCGCGATACGTTTTCCTACTTCTGCATTTAGCCTGTATGTCCGCCCGCAGCAGCTCATCTGTACATAATACTGCTTATTCCACTTGAAACACGGTATGAAAAACAAAGACAGTACCGTGTATGTCATATACACTATGTACCTGCCGTAGCGGCCACAGCCCTGGCATATAACCATCTGGCTGAAGTCAAAGTCTTTTCTTCCGTCGCTTATTCCCATGAGAAAAAACATATAATGCACTCCCACTCGTTTCTTTCATCCGTGATTTCCGATACCGATTATACTACATCCAGTTCACACACGCTTCACAACTTTCTTCGGTTCATTTAAGTTTCAGCCGTTATCATAGGCACATAAAGAACAGAACATATCTTGCGTAAGCAAATGCGCAGCAACCACATATAATTTTTCATTTTTCCCCTTTTTTACATCAATGCCACCTCAGCTGAGGTGGCATTAGTGTTTCGGGTGCATGTATTGGCCATGTTTCCTTGTATTCGGACTGCACTCGATGGCGTTCTTAGGACAGCGCTGCAGGCAGCCAAGGCACCTGCAGCGCCGGTGGTCGTGCCGTAAGTCCCCACATAGAAGAGATATGGCTTTTCGTCAAAGGAAAGCTCCAGTTTCTCCAGATATCCGGACACGATATTCGGCAGGGTAAAGTCATAGGTCGGCGAAATAATGCCAAGCCTTCCGTCATTTACCTGCAGCTGATACCGCTTCTCTTTTTCCGCTTCTGTGATGGTGAGGAGCTCCTCACCCAGAAGCGCAATGCTTTTTGCCACATGAAGGCTGTTGCCTGTGGCAGAAGCTTACTGCTGACCTTGTAAAATTTATAGAAAATACCCGGTGTGTATACTGCTTTCCCACGTTCCGCCATTTCCAGTGACTTCTCTGTGATCACATTCATATCCAGGAAGGGCAGCATATTGATGCGGCTGCTCTGGCGGCCCTGCCCCTTGGGATTCATTTCCGTATCCATATTGCCGGGACACATCATAAGAATGCGGATTCCCCTTTTACGGACTTCCTCATGCAGGGCACGGCTTAAGTACTGCACATAGGCCTTGGACGCTGAGTAAACAGCCTGATTCGGAACCGGTGTGAAGGACGAGATTGAGCAGGTCATATTTCATTCCTCAACAATCGTATTCATATGGACAACTGTCCATGCGATTATCGTACAGCCCTTTTCCAGAAAAAGCAATCTACAGCTTTTGGTGTAATCATCCTCCCGCAATCTGCTTCATGAATTCATATGCAAACGTTATCGCCCTGCAGGTAAGTCCCTCGCACATGTGTGGCGGGTCATCATCCTTGAATCCACTGGGCCTTAACTCCCTGCATGTAAGCGAGCCAAATTCCCGGGTAAACTGCGAGGCATATTCATGGCAGAGGCTGACTATGTCAGCCTCACTTCTGCCGCACTTTTTTCCATATATTCCAATAAACATCAAGCCGCCTTCAACCAGTCCGCACTGGGCACGGAACAGACCTGCACCATGCATTCCCAGTGCCGCATCCATTGTCTGCGGTTCAATCACCACATCCAGCAATTCACTTAAAATGGTCAGCGTCGTCCTGGCGCAGTTCATGTCCTGGCCGTAATAAAGCTCGTGAACTTTTGTTTCAATAATCTGCTTCTGTTTCATCCTTGCCCTACCGTCATCTGACATTTTTTATCCTTATACATACCACTTTTTCAAACCATCAACCCAATATTCCATTTCTTCAGTATTTAAGTTTGCATTTTGTACCATTTCTTCAATAATTTTGGTTGGTGACCCAGTCGCCTTTAACAATAATAGTGTAACTTAAAATGTCATATAAATAACGTTTTTCATTTTCTGCATGATTTATCAATAAACGGGCTCCATTAAATTAATCTTGTTTTCGTGAATATGGCTGTACATCATATTCGTCAGAATCTCCCCAGTTCTTTCTCCAAATTTTTATAAAACATTCCGACATGATATCCGTCCATCAAAGCATGATGAACCTGCACTGAAACCGGCATCATGAGCCTTCCGGCTGCATCAGCATCATATCTTCCCCAGGTGATGCGCGGTACGCTGTCCTTACCGGACTTTTTGATTGTCCTGACCACATGAGTAAAGTGTATCCACGGCACAGCACTGATGGCGCAATATATCATGGCGCAGTAAAACGATATCCCATTTTCCTTGGCAAATGCATGCAGTCCGGTCACGTCAACCTCCGCCCCGATGTTTATGTAAGGAAAATCATATTCCGCATATTTGCTTATGAGTTCGTCCCTGCCCCAGTCAGAGCCATTAAGCATAGTTTCCTTGTAGTCCATAGTCTTCGACCCATTCATTCTTCCACGATGTCCTCGCCGTTGAAAATACATCTTACCATTCTCATGACTTCACATATCGTATCCAGGTCAGCCTCGTTTCTGCCAACCTCAAGAGAATGGTTGCATTCGAGCATCAATACCTCCTGAACGTCGAAGTCAGCGCATCTGTTGCTCGCCTTTTCATGGTCGATCCACGGATCGTTCTCCCCGGTAAAATAATACATCTTATTTGGAGTCATAAAATCAAATGTATTATCAAGCGGAGTGAACATGATCATCAGCGCTTTCAGCCGGGTGTCAAATGCATACTTGGATGCCACGATTGTTCCTACACTCTTGGCAATGAACACAACTTCCTTGTCAGCCCAGTCCACAGCGTCCAGCTGTCTCTTAGCAGATGCGTATGCCACATCAAATGCAGCCTTCATCTCAGACTGCACCTTGCCTGAAACCGGCGGCATCTCATCGTACTCGATGTTCATTATCTCATAGCCATTCTCCTTTGCGATCTTACTCGCGTAATAAAGAAGCGGCTTGTCTTTTCCATATCCCATCCCTGGGAAAACTACTGCTAATTTATTCATTGTACTTATCCTCTTTCTTATCAGATTTGATCATCCTGCTCACCTTCCAGCGGTGCAAAAAAGCCTATATACCAACGTCAGTACTGCGCATGGCAGTTTCCGCATACCGTATATCCACTGTACTGCGCCATTATCTCATCCAGTATTCCCGTCACTTCTTTTTTATTCTTCTCTTTCATCTGCGTGACGCTGTTGCAGTTCACCGTATGAATCTTTTTGCTGTTGGTATTCAGGATATATGTATGAACATCGCCGTTTCCGCTATCGGCATAGACTTCGGTATACGCTGCCGTCGCTTCAGTAGGATTCAGATCAGAATAATATACATACGTTTCCGCATCCTGGTTTTTCTGGGTTGTGAAAGAAACGCCCTCACCGTCACTGGTACATACTATGTGCCCCTGAAGGTCCGTCCGGTACAGCGTGACCCCGAAAGATGCCAGCCTGTCCAGAGTCTGGTCTGTCGGGTGCCCATAACTGTTCCCTGCCCCGCATGAGATCACTGCAGCAGATGGGCTGACCGCCTTAAGAAATGATACGGTTGAAGACGAACTGCTGCCATGATGCCCGACTTTAAGCACATCAGCCGACAGGTCATATCCGGACCTGATCATCGCATATTCAGCCTCATCCCCTGCATCGCCGGTAAATAGAAATGACGTGTTTCCATAAGTCATCTTGATGACCAGAGAGTTCTCATTCACATCATCCGATACTGAAACCGGGCCCAGCACAATACCTGTTGCAGAGCCAAGCTCCAGTTCGGTTCCAACCTGCGGAACAGTCAGTTCAGTATCGCCCAGATATTTTACAAAGCTGTTGAAAGCCTTGCTGTCGTACTCGGTAACAGAACTGTACGCTATCTCCACATCTGCATAATTCAGCGCACTTGCAAGGCCGCCCACGTGGTCCTCGTCCGGATGGGTATTAACGATGTATTTGAGATGCGTCACTTCGTGGTCTCTTAGGTATGAATAGATCAGTGATGAATCTTCCGAGTTGCCGCCGTCGATCAGCATGGCCTCGCCGTCACATATGATAAGAGACGAATCGGCCTGGCCCACATCAATGAAGTGGACTTCAAAATACGACCCCTCCGGCAGTACTGTCGCCGCCGACGTCTCAGGGACTGTTGATGTCTCTGACGTGGTCACCTCAGATGTGGCCTCCTCCGTCATCTGGGACGCTGAAGTCTCAGTTATATAAGTTGTTTCCGTTCCGACAGTTGCACCGGTCTCCCCAGCTGTGGTTTCTGCTCTGACAGTCTCCGCAGCGGTTTCCCTTGTAGTGACATCATCAGATGTTTTATCGCTTTTCCAAACATTCGAACCAAGCACTCCGAGCAGTATGACAATTACAATTATCGGAATAATCCATGATTTTTTCAATATCGTTAGTTGAATTTCGAAGTTCTAGTTTTTTTATCTAAACTGGAACTAAGTCTTGCACAGTAGTATCTTGTTTTCAGCTACCTGTCGTCAGAAAGGAGCAACATATGCTACCTCTTCATGAAATCCGTATTCTTATTTGAATACGGGTTGACATTCTTCTGCTCCGGCACAGGTTCCTGTGCACTTCCGTTTGCCCAGCCCAATATCAGCGTTATCAGCAGTGCATGCAGCACCCAGCAGACAAGCGGTATCACAATCAGCCATACCGGCCATCCAATCACAAAATGCAGTATCAGCAGTATGACTGCAAACGCCAGCCAGCCTGCCCTGAAAAGCATGTTGAGTAAAAGGCTTAATACAAATCCATGTCCTGTTGCGTGTTTCATCTTAACTCCATTA
>R11__coassemble_1707_pt1 | contig 11885 bp, 9 predicted proteins | sample R11__metabat2_high_PE_009 | metagenome-assembled genome bin R11
GTTATGGACCGATCCTTGAAGATGTGGACCCTGACAATATGCGGCGTGAGACAGTGGAGAGAATCATTCTCAGGTCGGTTTTTAACGATTTTGCAAAGATAGCCCATTTTCTGGACAGAGACAGAAAGAAATTCTTAAGGGTCTATGCTGCACAGTATGAACTGAGACTGATCAACAATGTGATACGAGAGATTTTTAATCCGCACACGGATCCGGTAAATCTTTCCGTATACAGACCGATGTATGAGGGCAGTCCGAATTTCGACTTTGACAAGGTAATTGCTGCAAAGTCAATTGAGGAACTGGCGGCAGCACTTGAAGGAAGCGTCTATCTGGCTCCGATAGAAAAAACAATGAAAAATCTGGACAATCCTGCACTGTTTGATTACGAAACTGCGGTAAACAGATTTTACTTTGCTTACTTCTGGGAGGCACTGAAAACCATTAATTCCAAGTCTGACAAGGATACATTGATGGATATCCATGGTACAGAAATAGATTTTCTGAATATTCTGTGGATATACAGGGCAAAAGCGTTTTATAAGGTAACTCCTCAGGAGATATATAATTTCCTGATACCAGCGTATCATAAGCTTAAAAACTATCAGGTGGTACAGATGGTGGGAGCCCAGTCAGCGGCAGAGTTACTTAATCTCATTGCACAGACCGGATACGGCAAATATCTTGACCCTCAGGATCCATCAAGCCTTGAAAGAGCTTATATGCTTCACATAGCAAAGATGAATACAAAAACAAGAAGAGACAATCCGTATTCTTTTGCCGTGATCGGGGCTTACGCTCATGATAAGAAGAACGAAGTGGACCGGATAGTAAGGATAGCGGAAAGCGTGAGATACGGATACGATCCGAAGCTGATCTTAAGTGCGCTTGACATAGAAGATAAATAACGGATGGGAATAAGCAAAAGATTCCCGTCCTGATATAGATTAATAATATCAGAGGTGTTAACTAATGATTGAAAAAATGGCATATGTCAATATAACCGGACCGAAGACGGAGTTTGACAGAGTGACCGAAAAGTATGTTTCAAACTACGACATCCATCTGGAAAATGCAGTGCTGAGACTGGAAGGTCAGGACTTTGTATCGCCGATTATTGACGCAGATCCTTATAAGGACCTGATAACCAAGATTGACGATATTTATGCCAGATTCCCGGAAAATTCCGAGAAGAAACTGGCACTGTCGGACAAGGACAAGGAAAAGGAACTGAAAAGATTAAGGCACAAGTATGCCGGCAAGGAAATGTCTGGTGATGAGGCAGTAGGACTGGTGGTGGATATTTATGAAAAACTCCACCGTCTGTGCCAGAATGTGGATGCATTGAAGGCCAAACGGGACGCCCTGAAAGCAGACAGAGAATGTCTGGCTCCGTTCAGAGGGCTGGCATACCGTATGGAAGAAGTCTTAAGGTTCCGGTATGTCGCTGTAAGGTTTGGAAGAGTGCCGAAGGCGGCGTGGAATGACTTTGAAAAACATGTCCAGGAAGACGAAAGCACCATATTTACAAAATGTCAGACTGACAGTGATTATGTATGGGGAGTATTTTTTGTTCCTGAAAATGAAGATTCGAGAGCAGATTCGGTTTATGCGGCTCTGCGGTTTGAAAGAGTAAAGGTGTGCGAACAGTACGAGGGAACACCGACCGAGATATATGAAAGCCTGACAACGCAGATTGATGAGCTTAAAAAGCAGATAGAGGACGTTGAAGCGCAGATACATGAGCTGATCAATGACAACATGCATGACAAGTTGTGGCTGGCAAAAGATAAACTTGGCGAGCTGTCCCATAATCACGAAGCCAGAAAGCTTGCGGCATGCATAGAAGATGATGAAGACTTTGATGGGGTGGACACACCGTTCTTCTTTATCTGTGGCTGGATGAGAGTTGCGGATGCAAAGAAGCTGGCTGGGCAGCTGGATGAGGAGGAAAAAGAAATAATCTGTGTGATCAATGACGATCCTCAAAGCAGCGGCCTGAACCCGCCGACCAGCATTAAGAATAAGGGTATATTCAAACCTTATGAGATGTATACAAAGATGTACGGACTTCCGAACTATAACGAGTTTGATCCGACGGTGCTGATAGCCATACTGTATTCGTTTATATTCGGAGCGATGTTCGGCGACCTCGGACACGGACTATGCCTTCTGATAGGCGGTGCAGCAATATATTTCATAAAGAGAAGCAACATAGCGGGAATCATATCGTTCGCCGGATTCTTCTCCAGCATATTCGGCCTGCTGTACGGCAGCTTCTTCGGATTTGAAGATGTGATACCGACGCTTTGGCTGAAGCCAAGGGAGGCAATGGTCAACCTTAATTTCATAGGACGGCTGAATACGGTATTTGCCATTGCGGTGCTGTTCGGAATGATATTGATGCTGTTTTTGATGATATTAAATGTCATCAGTCACATAAAACAGAAAAATTTTGCAGAGAGCATATTTACATCAAATGGAATAGCAGGTTTTCTTTTCTACGGAACAGTGGTGCTGATCGCAGTGCTTTATGTGACAGGAAAAACTCTGCCTGCAACCATAATAATCATTGCTCTCATAGTAATTTCGGTATTGATGCTGGCTTTGAATGAGCCGCTCACCAATATAATTAAAAAGCGCAAAGCACTGGAGACAAGTGTGGGAATGTACTGCGTGGAGACATTCTTTGATCTTTTCGAAACAGTACTTACATATTTCTCCAATACTCTTTCATTCCTGCGTGTGGGCGCATTTGCAATAAGCCATGCGGCAATGATGGAAGTAGTGCTTTCGCTTGGAGGATATACCGAGGGAGGAAACGGCAGCATAGTCGTACTGATAATCGGAAATATCTTCGTCATGGGCTTCGAAGGACTGATAGTAGGAATCCAGGTTCTCAGACTTCAGTATTACGAGATCTTTTCAAAATTTTACAGAGGTGACGGCAGGGAATTTAAGCCGTTTTTCAAAAAAAGGAGGAGTAACTAAATGTTAATCGCAAAAATCATTCTGACAATCGTAGTTTTGGCAACCATCGTACTTCCAATTGGATATTATTTTCTTATCGGTAAGAAAAATTCAGGCAGCCGTGCAAAGACAATCGCTGTAAATATAATTTCCTTTGCAGCAGCATTTATCATGGCTACGGTTTTCGTATTTGCATCATCAGCTAAGGCAGATACGGGCGTAAGTGGAGCAGGCCTTGGATACATCGGAGCAGCTCTTGCAGTAGGTCTTTCGTGTATCGGTTCAGGTATCGCCGTTGCCAATTCAGCCAGTGCAGCATTAGGTGCACTGTCAGAGGACAGTACAGTATTCGGTAAGTCACTGGTATTCGTAGGTCTGTCAGAAGGTATCGCTCTTTATGGGCTGATCATTGCATTCATGATCCTTGGTGCTCTGTAAGATGAAACTTGTACTGATCGCAAATAATACAGAAACATATGTAGGCATGAGGCTTGCAGGTGTAGATGGCGTCATTGTGCATACAGAGGATGAGTTTTATCAGAACTTCAACAGGGCAATGGATGATCCTGACACCGGCATAATCCTGATTATGGATGAACTGTATGAAGAATACAGCGATTTTGTGATGGATAAAAAGCTGCACAACCCAATGCCGCTGATAGTATCGATCCCTGCAAGAGGCGGTGCAGCCGCCATTACAGGGGCAGTGTCATCATACATTGAAACTGCTATTGGCATGAAAGTGTGATGAAAGGAATAACTAATGGCTACACAGGATAAACTTAATTATTTTTATAACTCTACCATGACAGCCCTCAAGGAAATGAACGATAAAGACCTTGACAGCATGAAGGATAAGCTGGCTCAGGAGCTGGAAGAGTATAAAAAAACACATGCGAAGGAAATGAGAAATCAGGAGCTTCAGCATGAAGATGAGATAAAGAGAGAACTCTTAAAGGAACTGGCTAGCGAAAAACTGCGTCTGAGGCGCGAACAGAGCAGAAAAGAAGCTGCCATCAGGGATAAGCTTTTTGAAGAGGTTGCTGCAGTTTTGGAGCAGATACGAAGGACTGATGAATATCCAAAAATCCTTGCGGAGATGATCGAAAGTGTTAAAAACTTTGCAGGAGAAGATGAATATATAATTTATCTGTGTCCTGAAGATGCGGACATGAAGGAAAAACTTGAGGCAAATACAGGCTGTCCGCTTCAGATAAGCAGTGTTCCTTTCAGTGGTGGGATTCAGGCAGAAATCCCTTCGAGAAACATATTTATCAATGACTCTTTCTCATCAAAAATGGCAGAAGAGAAGGAAGCCTACATTATTAAGGCTTGATAGACGGAGATTTTAATGGAAAAGCATGAAATTATATATGGAGTAAACGGTCCTATCATATATATCAAAGGAAAAACATCACTTGCTATGGGTGAAATGGTGTTTGTGGGAGAATCAAGACTGGTCGGCGAAGTAATTTTGCTTACAGCCGAAATGACAACCATCCAGGTATATGAAGAGACAACAGGACTTAAACCTGGGGACCCGGTATACGGAAGCGGACAGCCGATTTTCGTAACATTGGGACCTGGAATACTTAATAACATATTTGACGGTATTGAAAGGCCTTTGGCTAAGATTGCCCAGGAGAGCGGAAAATTCATTCAAAGGGGTATTTCGGTTTCATCTCTTGATGCGGAGAAAAAGTGGCAGGTTACCATGAAACTGACAGAAGGTCAGTACGTGGTGGGCGGCGAACTGATGGCAGAATGTCCGGAGACTGAACAGATAGTACATAAATCCCTGGTTCCGCCAAGGATAAGCGGAACGGTGACGTATGTGGCACCGGATGGAGAATATACTGTGGAGGATGTCATCGCCAGAGTTAAGACAAGCCGCGGACAGGAAGAAGAGCTGAAACTGGCACAGCGCTGGCCAATCAGACAGCCAAGACCTTATGGCAACAGATTCGTATCGTCAAAGCCTCTTGTTACGGGTCAGAGAATACTGGATACTCTTTTCCCTATAGCCAAAGGCGGAACAGCAGCCATTCCGGGTGGTTTCGGAACCGGAAAGACAATGAACCAGCATCAGATCGCCAAGTGGGCCGATGCAGACATAATCATATATATCGGATGCGGTGAACGAGGAAATGAGATGACAGAAGTCCTTGAGGACTTCTCCAAGCTTATAGATCCAAAGTCAGGCAAAGCCCTGATGCAGAGGACATGTCTGATCGCAAATGTGTCTAACATGCCTGTTGCAGCCCGTGAGGCCAGCATTTATACGGGTATCACACTGGCAGAGTACTACAGAGACATGGGTTATCACGTTGCAGTAATGGCTGACTCCACATCCCGTTGGGCCGAGGCATTAAGGGAGCTCTCAGGACGACTTGAAGAGATGCCTGCAGAGGAAGGATTCCCTGCATATCTTGCCAGCCGACTGTCAGGATTTTATGAAAGAGCCGGATATGTTCAGGCACTAAACGGAACTGAAGGAAGTGTTTCCATAATCGGTGCAGTTTCCCCACAGGGCGGCGACTTTTCTGAACCTGTTACCCAGAATACAAAGAGATTTGTAAGATGCTTCTGGGGACTGGACAGGGCTTTGGCTTATGCAAGACATTTCCCTGCCATCAACTGGCTTAACAGTTATTCTGAATATGTAAGCGATCTGGCTCCTTGGTATTCAAAAAATGTAAACAGGAAGTTTGTATCATACAGGAACAGGATTGTGGCCATTCTTAATGAAGAGAGTTCTCTTATGGAAATCGTAAAGCTGATAGGAAGTGATGTGCTTCCGGACGATCAGAAACTGACATTGGAGATTGCCAGGGTCATAAGAGTAGGATTTTTGCAGCAGAATGCATTTCATCCGGAGGATACATGTGTTCCGCTTGAAAAGCAGTACAGGATGATGAAGACAATTTTGTATCTGCATGAAAAATGCAAGGCGTTGGTGGCAGCCAACATACCTATGTCGATAATCAGAAAAGAGCCGATATTTGAAAAAGTCTGCACGATGAAGTTCGATGTAAAGAATAACGAAATCGATAAATTTGATGATTATCTGACGGCGATTGATTCGTTTTATGAGGATGTCCTGAGGGTACAGGGCAAGTAATTGGAGATAAACATGTCAATAAATTATTTAGGACTTAGCAGAATAAATGGCCCGCTCATCACTTTGGAGGGAGTAAAAAATGCTTCTTACAATGAAATGGTGGAGTTCCTTATAAATAATGGAACTGAGCGAAGGCTGGGAAAGATCATCCAGATAGATGAGGATAAGGTAGTAGCTCAGGTGTTTGAAGGAACTGAGGGCATGTCCCTGGTAAATACTCATACCAAGCTGACAGGAAGGCCGCTTGAGGTACGTTTGTCGGGAGAAATCCTGGGACGTACATTCAATGGAGTTGGAACCCCAATCGATGGACTCGGAGCCATAACCGGCGGTGAATATGCTGATGTAAACGGTCTTCCGCTCAATCCTACCACAAGAGTATATCCGAGAAACTACATTAACACGGGAATTTCAGCAATTGACGGTCTGACGACCCTGATCAGGGGTCAGAAGCTTCCTATATTCTCAGGAGACGGACTTCCGCATGACAAGCTGGCGGCCCAGATCGTAAGCCAGGCGAACCTTGGAGAAGGTTCTGATGAGGAAAGCTTTGGAATCGTATTCTGTGCCATGGGCCTGAAGTACGATGTAGCCGAGTTCTTCAGAAAAACGTTTGAGGAAAGCGGTGTATCAGACAGAGTTACCATGATATTGAATCTGGCAAATGACCCTGTAGTTGAACGTCTTACAGCACCGAAGGTTGCCCTGACCATGGCTGAGTATCTGGCATTTGAAAAGGACATGAATATCCTTGTGATCCTGACGGACATGACATCGTTTGCAGAGGCTCTACGTGAGGTCAGCTCATCGATGGGTGAGATTCCTTCAAGAAAGGGATATCCGGGATACCTCTATTCAGAGCTTGCCACAATCTACGAAAGAGCAGGAATAGTACAGGGCTCGAAGGGCTCTGTAACCCAGATACCTATACTGACAATGCCGAATGATGATATAACACATCCAATCCCTGACCTGACAGGATACATTACAGAGGGACAGATAGTTCTGGCCCGTGACATGCATGACAGAAACCTTTATCCGCCTATCAGTATTCTGCCTTCACTTTCACGTCTGATGAAGGACGGTATCGGAGAGGAGTACACCAGAAAAGACCATCAGGATGTAGCAAACCAGCTGTTTGCAGCATATGCCAAGGTACAGGATGCAAGAAGTCTGGCATCGGTAATCGGTGAGGAAGAACTTTCTCCTACAGATAAACTGTACATGAACTTTGGTAAAGAATTCGAAGCAGAATTCATCTGTCAGGAAGACTACGAAAACAGAAGCATCACAAGGACGCTTGACATCGGCTGGAAGCTCTTAAGAACTCTTCCAAGAGAGGAACTGGACAGAATCGATACCAAGCTGCTTGACGAAATGTATGAGGAAAAGGAAGAGGCCTGAAGCAATGGGCCCGTGCGGAGTTAATCCGCAGCTTAAAAACAGAAGGAGTAATGCATGGATACACGTGCGTTTCCTACAAAAGGTAATTTAATAGCAAATAAAAATACTCTTCAGCTGGCACATTTAGGTTACGACCTGATGGACAGGAAAAGAAATGTGCTGATAGCCGAAATCGTGGAAATAATCGACCAGATAAAGGAAATCAGCGGAGAGATAGATGAAACATTTAAAGAGGCTTATGCCGCTTTGGAAAGGGCCAATGTCCAGCTGGGAATAATGACTGTAAACGACATGGCTACTGCTGTGCCTGTTGATGACGCGGTAAAGATTTATACCAGAAGTGTCATGGACAGTGAAATCCCTGTTGCGGAATACGAGGCTCCGGGCATGTCATTGGCATATCCTTTTTTCAAGACAAATGAGGCCTTGGATACTGCCAGGGCAAAGTTTGAGAAGGTTAAGGAACTGACCGTAAAGATGGCAGTCCTGGAAAATGCCGCATTCAGGCTGTCTACCAACATCAACAAGGCGCAGAAGAGAGCTAATGCGCTGAAGAATATTACAATTCCTAACTACGAGAAGCTGGTAAAGAACATTTCATCAGCTCTTGAAGAAAAGGAAAGGGAAGAATTTACAAGGCTTAAGGTGATCAAACGAAATAAACAGAACGCCGAATAAGTGAAGATGGCACAGAATGGACATGGAACCATCTTATAAGGGAGACATAAATGGCAGAAAAGAAAAATGAACTGAGAGATAAGCTGATGTATAAGCCTGTTAACGGCTATGACAGCTTAAGCGCAGCAGAAGAAAAGAAAATGAACAAGTACTGCGAAGATTATAAGCAGTTCCTTGATAATGGAAAGACAGAAAGACTCTGTGTTAAGTACTGCATTAAGCTGGCAGAAAAGCAGGGCTTTAAGGAATATCAGGCCGGCATGAAGCTTAAGGCCGGAGATAAGGTATATTTTAACAACCGCGGCAAGGCCATAATGCTTGCAGTAATTGGCAGTGAAAAGCTGGATAAGGGAATTAATCTGACAGCTGCACATACAGATGCGCCAAGACTGGACCTGAAGCCAAATCCACTGTACGAAGACGGTGAAATGGCATATTTTAAGACCCATCACTACGGAGGCATCAGAAAGTACCAATGGCTGGCCCGGCCTCTCGAACTCCACGGGGTTGTGATCCTGGCAGACGGAACATCAGTGGAAGTGAATATCGGAGCTGACGAAGGGGATCCTCAGTTTATTATTGAAGACCTTCTTCCGCACTTAAGCAAAGCCAGTGACAAAGAGCCATTGAACGTGGCAGTCAAGAGTGAGGTTCTTAATATTCTTGTTGGTTCACGTCCAATCGGAAAAGACGGTGAAAAGGACAGAGTTAAACTGGGAATACTTAAAATATTAAATGAAAAGTATGGTCTGACAGAAGAGGACTTCATTTCAGCCGAGCTTGAGATTGTTCCGGCCGGAAAGGCTAAAGATATCGGATTTGACCGCAGCATGATAGCAGCCTACGGACATGACGACAGAGTGTGTGCATATGCGGAATTAGCCGGACTTTTTGATGCCAGGAAACTTAAAAAGACAGGTGTCTGCATTTTCGCAGACAAGGAAGAAATAGGCAGCGTTGGAGTCAGCGGTATGCAGAGTGAGGCATTCGAGTGGTTCATGGGAGATCTGTGTAAAGGTCAGAATGTGGATATCAGGGATTGCTTCGCTAATTCATTCTGTGTCAGTGCAGATGTCACAGCAGCTTACGATCCTAATTATTCAGAGGCTTTCGAAGTGAGAAACGATTCCAAGGTTAACAGGGGCGTTGCATTCTGCAAATATACCGGTCATGGCGGAAAGAGCGGTGCATCTGATGCGTCTGCGGAAGTTGTAGGAAAGCTTCGTAAGATCATGAATGACAATAACGTCGTGTGGCAGATGTCGCAGATGGGAAAGAATGACCAGGGCGGCGGCGGAACTGTAGCCCTTTATATGGCAAACAGAAATATTGACACCATAGATGCCGGGGTACCGGTCCTGTCAATGCACGCGCCTTACGAGACTGTTGCAAAATTTGACTGTTACATGACATACAAGTGTATGAAAGCGGTGTTTGAATCTTAGGCTAAAAGGAAATAACACGGGTATTTGGGAAACCGGAAAATGGGGATGCCTGTGACTTGATTTATGTTTTACGATTTTTACTTACAGATATACCGGATGCCGCTATGGCTATTGGCTTTGGGGACATTGGCATTGCTTGTGCTTGCTGTCATGGGGCATGCGTTTTTAAGAAAAAAAGCAAAGCGGATTGTCGGAGCCATCGGCTGCATATTTGCACTGATCATCATCGTATATGCCACAGTGCTTAGCAGGTCAGAGCCGGGGCAGGGGCTGGTGCTGATCCCAGGATACAGCTTTTTAAAAGCAACTTACAGCGCAGAATATCTGCGGATGGTACTGATGAACATTGCAATGTTTGTACCATGGGGCGTATTTCTTTCGATGTTTTTATGTGCGAATGGTGTAAGAAAGAACATATTGATTACATTGGGAGTAAGTCTGGGGATTACGGTATTGATAGAATGCATCCAATATTTTTTCAGCCTCGGATGCGCAGAACTTGATGATGTAATCTGCAATATGATAGGTGCGGCAATCGGAATAATCCCATATGGCGCTGCATATCCGATAGTAAAAAAAGAAAATTAAATGCTGAACATGTCTGAACGAAAGTTTGAGATCATCAGAACCTATGTATGTGTTTGTGAAATAAGAGGGCAAATAAACGTGAAATCTTTAAAAAAATCAATAGCGTTTAAAGGCTTTATACTGTCAGTTCTGTGCATCGTAATTATTGCGCTGAGCCTGCATGCATTGACAGTTAAGACTTATGCCGGCGAAGAAGAAATACAGGACCGATATCAGGTGGAGATTGACGTTGAAACTGACACTAAATCCCAGACAGGCAATACACTGAGCCTGATGGACTCAGCAGAGTATGTTTACAGTGCATCGTTCGAGAAAAAGATTGCAGACTTTCCTGAAAGCTATAAGAATGCGCTGAGAAGGCTTCATGCAAATTATCCGAATATGGAATTTGAGGCAGATTATATTGATATGACGCTTGATGAAGCGGTAAATCTGGAAATTGGAAGTACCTATCTGTCATACAATTCTGTGCGTACATATGATTTTGATATAGTATATAAATACATGAATCCACTGACATATCTGTATCCGGCTTATGACAGCAGCTACATCGGATATACCTATATTAAGGATTATTACGTAAATGCCGATGCTTTTGTTTTTGCTGACATGGGATACCTGGGGACAGAATCCACAGAAGCATTGAAATACATCAGTGGTGATGGCAAGGATGTTGATTTCCTTACAGATTATGCAGACATCATAAAAGTATCAAAAAAATATGGAATGAGTCCATATCCGCTGGTGGCCCTTTCGGTTGTAGAAAAAGGGTGTAAAGCCATTTCTTCAGGAAACCTTGATGTGACCGGAAGAATTGTAAATTGCGGTATCGCCACCGGGAAAGTATATAGTGAAGCAAGCACCAAATCAACGGTCATAGACACACTGGACAGTGAAACTGTGTATATTGTTGACAGTTATGAGAGCGATAAATGGTACATGCTGTGTTACAACGGCTATCCGGCATATATACCTAAAACGAAAGTAACAGATGTTGAATATTACAATACATATTACAATTTGTTCAGTATCGGTCAGGTTGATGGCAATGTTGTCTGCGGCGGCATAACATATGCCATGAACCATGGATGGACCAGCCTGGCTAAGTCATTTGAAGGCGGAGCAGCGTTCTGCAAGAATAATTATTATGATAATAATCAGAAAACGTTCTATTACATGGAATTCAACATGGCGAATCCTGCAAGCAACATCTGGCACCAGTACTGCACCTCTATGTACTGGGCACTGACATGTGCAAGATGGATGGGGTACGGATATGAATATGACCCTACCCAGAGCGTGACGCTTCATATTCCGGTTTATAAAGTCGGAAATTCAGACCGGATTACAAAAGTTGACGGCCAGTGGATATGTGTTGATGAATATGGGAGAATTGATTCTGATGCAACAGGTCTCGTACGGGGTACTGTCAACGGGAAAACGGGTTGGTACTACTTTGCCGGAGGGGAATTCAGCAAAGTCAGCGGCCTGGCACAGAAGGCGGACGAAAGCGATGCACAGTGGTATTACGTGAAAAACGGCAAGTATACCAAAGCAACGGGAATCGCCCGGAAAGCGGACGGAAGCAGCACGAGGTGGTATTTCGTGCTTGAGGGAAAATATACCAAGACCAGCGGCTTAGCACAGAAGGTTGATGGAAGCTCTACACGGTGGTATTA
>R11__coassemble_1717_pt1 | contig 11854 bp, 10 predicted proteins | sample R11__metabat2_high_PE_009 | metagenome-assembled genome bin R11
CCGTCTGCTCCGGCGTGGCCGGATGATTATGACGACAGTTCGGATAATGCAGGATGGGTGCAGACATCACAGCATGGTTCGGTCTGTTCGTCATGGGGGGACATTATTGCAGCATGTGATGGAAGAATGCTGAAAAGCGTACTTAAAAAATCAGAACCCGGAGATGAGGATGAAAATGGTGTTGCGGTATATGTGCCTGAAGGAATATCACATTCGACTGCAAAGGAATCAATAAAAGAGATTGAAGAGCTAATAACAAAGGTTTGCGGGACGACCAAGATGGTTTCGGTAAAACTCCTTTCGGAGAAAGGAAGCAAAGCTGCAGGCGGTGCATTCCCGGACGATCTTTTACAGAACATAAATTTCAACATAGGAACGGAGGAAATATAAATGGCTAAAGGAAAAGGCGGTTACGGTGGATTTGGAGGCGGAATGCCGGGAAATATGAACAATCTGCTGAAGCAGGCACAGAAAATGCAGAAACAGATGGAAGAGGCACAGGCAGCTCTTGAAGAAGAGACTGTGACTGCCACAGCAGGCGGCGGAGCTGTTGAGGTTACCATGACAGGAAAGAAAGTATTGACATCTGTTAAGATAGACAAGGACGCAGTGGACCCTGAGGATGTAGAGATGCTTGAGGACATGGTAATGGCCGCTGTAAATGAAGCCCTGAGAAAGTTAGAAGCACTTTCGGAAGAAAGAATGTCCAAGGTTACCGGAGGAGCAGGCGGACTGAATGGATTATTTTAGTAAATCGTTTTCGGACCTTATAGGGGAGCTTTCAAACCTTCCGGGAATAGGACCGAAGTCGGCGGCAAGACTGGCATTTCATATAATTGATATGCCTGAAGAAGATGTAAAATCCCTGTCTGATGCGCTCATCAATGCAAAGCGGAACATACATTATTGTAAAACCTGCTTTACCATAACTGATGAAGATGAGTGTCCTATATGCAGGAGCAAGGTCAGGGATCATTCCACAATAATGGTTGTGGAGACTACAAGAGATCTTGCGGCTTACGAGAAGACAGGAAAATACGAGGGCGTCTATCATGTACTGGGAGGGGCTATCTCTCCTATGCTGGGGATAGGGCCTTCTGATATAAAACTTAAGGAACTTGTCGAGCGGCTCAGAGGCGATGTGAAGGAAGTAATAGTAGCTACAAATTCCAGCCTGGAGGGCGAGACAACGGCGATGTATATCAGCAAACTGATCAAATCGGCGGGAATAAAAGTCAGCAGGATAGCCAGCGGCGTCCCTGTTGGCGGAGATCTTGAATGTATTGACGAAGTAACGTTATTAAGAGCACTTGACGGAAGAGTGGAGATTTAACATGGATAAGCAGGAATACCGGGAGTTTCTGAATGAAATAAAAAGAGGTTACGATGCTAAAGACTATGACAGGGTTACGGCATATGCAGATGCAATCGACCTTGGAAAACTTAAGGAGCCGAGAATCCTTGAAATGATCGCGGACTCTTATGAGCAGCAGGGGAATGTGGACAGGGCTGTTGAAGCTCTGGAACTGGCATACAGACGTAATAACACAAGCAAGCAGATTGCATACAGATTGAGCGAACTGTCCATCCGGACAGGGGAACTTGACGATGCTGTTGAGTATTATGAAGATTATTGCAGGCTGTCAAATAACAATAATAAACGCCTGATACTCAAATATGAGATCGGAAAGGCAGCGGGAAGAGGCTCAAATGATCTGATCAAGGTACTTGAGGCATACACATCCAAGGAAAAGGATGAAAGATGGGAGTATGAACTGGCCAGACTTTATCATGAATCAGGGCAGGAAAAGAAATGCGTTGAGGCCTGTGACAACATCTGCCTGTGGTATGCTGACGGGGAATATGTCAAGAAAGCTCTGGAACTCAAATTCAGTCATGAAGCTTTAAGCCCACAGCAGCAGGCTCAGTACGAGAAGATAATGCAGGACTACCTTGAACCGGAAGAAAGGGCAGCCCGGGAGCAAGAGCCGGAACCTGAAGAAATGGACGATGTCGCAAAGCAGCTTTCGGAGGAATATTTTGAAGAAAATAAATCGGAGGAAGAAGCCGAAAAGGCAGCTGCTCCTGAAATCGAAAATACGATAAATTTGCAGGAGACCAGGATAATACCTATTGGGGATATCATGGAAGAACTGGAAAAGGAAACTGCCGAAAACGGTGAAGAACCAAGCGCAGCTGAAGAGAGTGGAGACTTATCTGAAATTCAGGATGTTGCGGATGCAGCGGAAATTTCCGGAGAAGGCGCATCCGATATCGACGAAATTCCTGATGAAAAAGATGGAACGGAAGCTGTCGGGGCAGATGAAGAAGAGAATGCGCCTGAAAAGAATTCAAACAGCATTACCCTGGAAGAACTGAGAGCAATGATACATGCCGGTAACAGCAAAAAGGCTGAGGCAGGAGTATTTTTCACATACAGTGAGCCTACTGCAGAGGATATAGCAGAAGAGGAAGCACAGAAGGCCGCGAGAGAAGAAGCAAAGCGTTTAGCTGAGGAAGCTGCAGCAGAGGCAGCTGCAAAGGCGGCAAGGGAAGCTGCCGAGGAAGAGGCTGCAAAAGAGGCGGCCGAGGCAGCAGCAAGAGAAGCAATGCGTCTCGAAGAAGAAGCAAAGGCAGAAGCAGTATTAAGAGAAAACGAAGAAGCGGAAGCTAAGGCTGCTGAAGAGACGGAGATGAAAGCCGCTGAAGAGGTAGCAGAAGAAACAACAGAAGATACAATGGCGGAAGATGAAGCTGAAAAGATGGCAGATGAGGAAGAGAAGGAGAGTACTGAGGTGACTTCTGCGGTAACCGAACAGGAAGAAACTGCAGCGGAGACTGAGAGTGATACGATCAATGCAGCTGCAGAAGCAGAGGGCATGCCTGCTGAAGAGTCAGCTGCCGAAGAGACAGTTCATCCGGAGAAAGTCATGGCACCGGCCGCAGCTGCAGCCTTAGGCGTGATGGCAGCCGCTATTGATGACGAGGACGAAGCGGTATCTGCGGCAGCAATACGCAGCCTTGACGGAAATGAGACAGATACATCGGACAGAGAAATCGAGGAGACTACATTCATTAACCGTGAAGAAGTTCTGGCAAGGCTTGACGCCGAAGAAGCGGAGGAGTCGGAAAAGACAGAAACCGATCTGCCGGACGCAGAATATGAATTTGAAGATGAGGATGACGAATTTGATGACGACGAAGTAAGCACCCTGGATTTTGCAAAGGCGATTGAAGCTGTAAGGGCACAGAATGAACAAAAGGAAGAATCCCTGGGATTTACCGCATTGATAGATGCCATTTCAGAAGAAGTCGAGATTGATGGCATTCCTCAGGAAACATCAGAGAAAACTGTTGAAGAAAAAGACGATGATGAGATAGGGGCAACCCAGATTTTTACAAGGGAAGAGCTTGAAAGAGCACTTAACAAGGAAAGTGAACAGAAATTTGCAACCCCTGAAGAGGAACTCGGTGCCACTATAGGCCAGATAATGGAAGATGCAAATGCTGCGGTTGAAATGGACATGGAAGAGACCAGAAGCATCCGGATTGTCCTGCCTGTGGCTGCGGCTAATAAACTCGGTACTTCAAGTGTGAAGCTGTCTCAGTATGCTTCTGCCGTTGAAAAACCGGCACTTATGGGAAATGAGGAGCAGGATGAACCTGCTGCAGCATCGGCACCAAGAATAATTGAGAATGTCGATTTTTCTTACATTATCCCGATTTCAAGAGATGATGACGGTCAGCTGGGACTGAATATTGAATATCTTGAATTCGGAGGAGAGGACGAGGATGTTGAAGGTCAGATGTCCTTTGATGATTTCCTGAACAGTCTTGATAAGAAGATTGATAAGTCTAAAACCAGAGTACTCGATGTTGAGGCTGAACGTCTCAGGCAGATTCAGGAAGCAGTAAACCTGACGTCACCTGTTAAACTTCCGTATTCGATGGACGATCTGATGTTTGATGATATTGAAATGTCTGATATCGACGGAAATGTGGAGGTTCCGGAGGGAGATGTATTCCAGTTTGACCCTGAGAGCATAGGCATTATTCCTAGCGATGAGGAAATCCTGGCTAAGAGAGCTCAGGAGGAGGCAGAAAGCGAGTCTGAGGCCGAGAAAACTGTAGAAGCGGAGAGCGAACCGGAGGCCGAAGAGCCTGCAGAAACAGAGAGTGAACCGGAGGCCGAAGAGCCTGCAGAAACAGAGAGTGAACCGGAGGCTGAGGAGACTGTAGGAGCAGAAAGTGAGTCTGAGTCTGAGAAAACTGACGGGTCTGACAGCGATAGTATTGCTCCTGAAATAGCTGCTGCGGTTGCTGCCGGAATGGTAGCAGGTGAAATTTCAAATGAAGCGTCTGCAGCGGAAAACAACGGACAGATGGAAGAGGCAGGCATTTCCGGACCGGCTGAAGAAATCGAAGAGCCGGATATATCTTTGGAAGACATGTCGGAAGCAGAAAAGGCAATCGCCATGTTTGAACTGAATCAGGCTGAGGATAGTCCTGAGGAGACTGAAGACATTGAAAACGAACTGTTTGATGTAATGGCTGAGCTTGGAGTTTCGCAAGACGAAAGCAAAGAGGAAAACGTTGATGAACTCCTTGAAGGCGACACATTTGAGGAAATGTTCGGCGAGCTGATGACAGACGGTGAGAGCTGCGAAAAAGAGAATGGGGAAAGCCTTGAAACAGAGGAAGCGTTAATTGATGAGGAAAATGTTCCGGAAGAAGAAAAAACGGTGATTACTTCTCCTGGCGGATATTCACTGCCGGATGATGTCAGGAAAAACATGGCTGAGTTTTTACTTATCGATGGAATGGAGCAGAATATCTGCAATGTCGTAAGCGATATAGCCGAAACAAAAGAAAACGGTAACGAGACCGGCGGAAATCTGGTTGTTACCGGTGATATCAAGAGCGGAAAGACGTTCCTGGCAATCGAGATAATCAAGGCTGTAACCGAGAAAATCGGCAGAGGAAACGGAAAGGTTGCAAAAGTACAGGCAGAACTTCTTAACGGCAAGAATATTGAGAGAGTATTTGAAAAAATCAACGGAAGCGATCTGATCATAGAAAATATAGGATTTCTTGCTGACGAAACAGTGAATGAACTGACGGATGCTATTTCCAGTGGTAAATATGAAAGCATGGTGGTTATAGAGGGCAACCAGCTTGCGGTAGAGAGCCTGTTTACTACCTTCCCTGAATTTGCAGAACTTTTCAACAACAGGATTGATATCAGCGAATTGAGCATCGTTCAGTGGGCAGACATAGCAATTGATTATGCTTATGAAAAGGGATTTGTTCTTGATGACATGGCTAAACTGGCACTGCATGCAAAGATTAACGAAATAAATGTTCCGACAGTGAGACTTGGATACGATGACGTCATGGACATCATGGATGATGCAATGGATAAAGCTGAAAAACGTAATTCCGGTAAACTGTTTGCGGCATTTAAAAAGAATGAGGAAGTTAAACAGGAAATCATTGAATCAGACTTCATGTAAGATGATAAACCAAAGAAAAAGGATGGCCTCAGGCCATCCTTTTTTAGTGTAAGGCAAAAATAATTATTTGCTGTTTTTCTGATTTTTAGCGGCTTTCATTTCATGTCTTAATTCTATGAGAAGAACGATATAAGCATTCATGTAGATGACAAATGCCAGAAGCATAAATGCTGCTGAAAATCCAACAAGAATTGTATCCACAGGAGCAGGGACTTCCGGAAGGACAATAAATGCAAGCATAACCGCGTACAGGATGACCGTGCATATCTTGCCGCACCACATGGCACCGCCTATATTTTTGTTGTGGGTAAAAAGATAACCGCTGAATGCCAGGGAAATAAGCTCTTTTGCTCCAAATATGACTATCAAAAGAGCAACCCAGTGATATCTGATGACAACACAGAACATCATGGCAAACTGCATTGCCTTATCGGCGACAGGATCCAGAATTTTTCCAAGATCGGTAACCTGTCCTGTCCTGCGGGCAATCCTGCCGTCAAAAACATCTGTTATGGCAGACAGGGCTACAATGACGATGGCCCATATATGTCCTGTAATTGAATTGGTGTTTATGTATACTAAAACAAAAGCAGGAACACAGAGGATCCTGAAGTAAGACATAATATTCGGTATTGTAAAAAGATCTTTTTTACTGAAGTGCATGGAACAAGTATAGTACACGAAACTTTAAAAATCAATTATTAATGAAATGCCTTATTTTAAGGGTTTTTGGTTGACAATAAGGCTGTTTTAAGGTATAAGTTAAACGATACTTCCGATATGGAAAGATAAATTTAGGAGGAACGAAATGAATAAAGTTGAATTAATTGCTGAGATCGCAAAGAATGCTAATATCAGCCAGAAGGATGCTGGCGCTGCTCTTAAGGCTTTTACAGAGGCTGTTGAAGCTGAGCTTAAGAAGGGCGGAAAGGTTCAGTTAGTTGGCTTTGGTACATTCGAAGTTTCTAAGAGAGCTGCTCGTGAGGGCAGAAATCCTCAGACAGGCGAGACAATGAAGATCGCAGCTTCTAAGGCACCTAAGTTCAAGGCTGGTAAGGCTCTTAAGGACGCTCTTAACTAATTAGCTGAATTTATGTAGTGTATGGTTCCCACGGTTCAGGCCGTGGGAACTTTTTTATTTGCAAAATACCGATAACAACAGGAATTTTCTTAAATAATCATATGGAAATACTTTGAAAATTCACATATACTGTATAATATAAAATGAACGTAAAGGGCTTTAAAGGTAATGAGAGTTGACAAGTATTTAAAGGTTTCCAGATTGATCAAAAGAAGAACCGTTGCTAATGAGGCTGCTGACGCAGGGCGCATCAGTGTGAACGGGAAGCAGGTTAAGGCGTCTTATGATGTGAAAATCGGAGACGTTATTGAGATTGCATTTGGAGGCAAAACCGTCAGTGCGAGAGTATGCTCTCTTAATGAATCGCCTAAAAAAGAAGAAGCCGGGGAGATGTACGAACTGCTGTGATGTTTACCAGAAAACAGAAAAAGCTGATAATAGGGATAATACTTGCTGTGATTGCGGTGCTGGTTTGCGTTTTTTGTGTGATACAGATAAGACGAACGAACATAAAAAATCAGGAACTGGCAGAACGTAAAGCAAGGCTGGAGCAGCTTATTGCAGACGAAGAGCAAAGAAGACTGGACCTGGAAGACGAAGAAGCCTATGTTCAGACCAGAAAATATATAGAAGAAAAAGCAAAGTCCATCGGATATGTTTATCCTGATGAGATTATATTCAGAGAAGATGACAAATAAATTAGAACAATCGGTACTGGATCAGATAAAGACATATGGATTAATCAAAAAGGGGGAACATGTTATTGTGGGTGTTTCCGGAGGCGCAGATTCCGTATGTCTTTTACACATCCTGAATAAACTTAAAGAGGAACTTGATTTTAATATTTTTGCTGTTCATGTTAATCATATGATCAGAGGAGAAGAAGCTGAAAGAGACAAAAGGTTTGTTAAGAACCTCTGCAAGAGTATGGGTGTTTTATGCATGGCAGTGAATACGGATGTAAATGCAATGGCCGCCCAGAAGAAGATCAGTGTTGAAGAAGCGGGACGAATGGCAAGGCATAAGGCATTCGAGGCAGCTGCAATAAAATTGTATGGTAAGAATGATTACCACGGGGCCAAGGTTGCACTGGCCCACCACAGGGATGATAATGTGGAAACTGTCTTGTTGAACCTGGCAAGGGGCGCCGGACTAAACGGTATGAAGGGAATACTTCCCTGTAATAAGAATGGGAATCTTGTTGTGATCAGACCGCTGCTTGCGGTCGGAAGAACTGATATAGAGAAATATATTGCTGAAAATGGACTGGATTATGTGAATGATTCGACTAACAGCAGTGATGATTATGCCAGAAACAAGATCAGACTTCATGTTGTCCCTGAACTGGCCAAGGTGAATAGCCGCGTCCGTGAGCACATCAGTGACAGCGCTGCCGAATTTGCCCAGATTCAGGATTATATGGAAAAACAGATAAATCTCGCAATGGATAATGTTGTGGACCAGAGGGATGACAGCATTGCCATTCTTGCAGCAAATCTGAAGGATAAAGATAGTGCAATACAAACAGGAATCATGTATAAATGCATCGGAAAGATGGCAGGGACACTGAAGGACATAACCAGAGTGCACGTACATGATTGTATAGCTTTGGCAGACAAGCAGACCGGAAGAAGAGTTGAACTTCCATACGGACTGATTGCTTACAGAAGCTACGAAAATATCATTATTAAAAGGGCTCAGGCCGCACCTGTGGGTGAGGAACGGAGAAAAAGGAAAGACTATGACAGGAAACCTGTTCACATGACCATGGGGTCCCATATAAACATTTCGCTTGATGAAATCGGAAAAAGAGGCAGGAATTTTATTTGGGGTGATGGCGGAAAGCTGACGTTTAAGGTAGTTGATGTAACTGACTCGAACAGATATCAGCTGACCGAAAAAAATGTGTACAAGAAAGCTTTCGATTATGATACAATAAAAGGAAATTTGATCTTGGGCAGACCGGCACCGGATGACAATATCAAGTTTGAAGGCGGGACAAAATCACTCAAGAAATATTTCACTGATGAAAAAATCCCTTGGGAAATAAGAAATCAGATTGTTGTGCTTAAAGATCTAAGCAGCACTTTGTGGGTAGTGGGTTATCGTATCGGAGAACCATATAAGATTACCAAAGATACTAAAAAGGCATTGGTTGTTGAGATCGCCGGAGGAAAAAATGAGTAGCGTAGAAGTTCTTATTGAAGAAAAAGACATCAGAAGCAGAATAAAAGAACTGGCAGCAGTACTTAGCAATAAGTACAGAAACGGTGATGTACTGCTGCTTGGTATTTTAAACGGTTGCGTGTTCTTTTTAACAGCCTTAGCTCAGGAGATGACAGTTCCTGTGGAGATTGACTTTATGGCAGCTGAAAGTTATGGCGCCGGAACAGAATCTTCCGGAAATGTAGTAATCACAAAAGACATTGACAGAGACCTGAAAGGAAAAAATGTAATAATCGCCGAAGATATTCTGGATACCGGGCGTACATTGAAGCTCATAACTGAGATGATCCGTTCAAGGGAGCCTGCCAGTGTTGATGTTGTTACACTGCTTGATAAGCCTGACAGAAGGGTCAATGATTTCGAAGCTGATTATGTAGGTTTTAAGATTCCTGATGTTTTTGCGGTCGGTTGGGGACTTGACTATGATCAGAAATACAGAGACCTGACATTTGTCGGAGTATATAAAGAAGATTAATTTTTTGAAAGGTTACATATGGGTAATAAAGGAAAAGGCAGCGGTGTAAGAGGGATAGTAATTTATATTATTATTATTGCCGCAATATTCGCATTAGTTTATGCACTGACCAGTACGTCAAAGGTTGATGACTCCTATACATATGCGGAGTTTGAAAAGGACCTGGAGCAGGATGAGAAAGACGAGGATTACATCTCCACTCTTGTGATCAATCAGAATGCTGAGGTACCTACGGGAGTTTTGACAATCACATTTAAGGATGCTTCAAAGAAAACATTATATATCGAAGATGTATCCAAACTGACTGAAAAGCTGCAGGATGAGGGTCAGGAGTATACCCTCAAGGATGTAACAAGAGAAAGCTTTTTCACAGGAACAATTCTTCCAATGCTGATAATGGTCATAATAATGTTTGTATTCTTTATGATCATCGCAAACAAACAGGGCGGCGGCGGAAATGTCATGAATTTTGGCAAAACCCGTGCAAAGGCAACAGATGCCAAGGACAACAAAACGACATTTAAGGATGTTGCGGGACTGCATGAGGAAAGAGCAGAGCTTGAAGAAGTGGTTTCCTTCCTCAAGAATCCGCAGACATATACAAGGGTTGGCGCGCGTATACCTAAGGGTATCCTGCTTGTAGGACCTCCTGGAACAGGTAAGACCCTGCTTGCCAGGGCAGTATCAGGTGAAGCCGGAGTTCCGTTCTTCCATATTTCAGGTTCTGATTTTGTAGAAATGTTCGTCGGAGTCGGAGCTTCAAGAGTAAGGGACCTTTTTGGTGAAGCAAAGAAAAATGCTCCGTGTATTATCTTCATAGATGAGATTGATGCAGTGGCAAGACGCAGAGGTTCAGGCCTCGGCGGCGGACATGATGAAAGAGAACAGACACTGAATCAGATACTTGTTGAAATGGATGGTTTTGGTGTTAATGAAGGAATCATCGTCATGGCTGCAACTAACCGTGTGGACATCCTTGACCCGGCAATCCTGAGACCTGGCAGATTTGACAGAAAAGTATTTGTTGGAAAGCCTGACGTAAGAGGCAGAGAGGAAATCCTGAAAGTACATGCTAGAAATAAGCCGTTGGCAGAAGATGTTGACCTCGAAAATGTTGCAAGGACCACAGTCGGATTCTCAGGAGCAGATCTTGAAAATCTTCTGAATGAAGCGGCCATAAATGCAGCAACTGCCGGAAGAGTTTATATTAAACAGACAGATATTGATAAGGCTTTCATTAAGGTAGGAATCGGCGAGGAGAAAAAGAGCCGTGTGGTTTCAGAAAAAGAGAAAAGGATCACTGCTTATCATGAAAGCGGCCATGCAATACTGTTCCATCTCCTTCCAAATGTGGGACCTGTTCACATGGTTTCAGTTATTCCTACAGGTATGGCAGGCGGTTATACCATGCCGCTTCCTGAAAAGGATGAGATGTTTAATTCCAAGCAGAAAATGCTGGACAACATCAGGGTTTCATTCGGAGGCCGTATTGCTGAAGAGTTGATATTCGATGATGTTACAACCGGCGCAAGCCAGGATATCAAGCAGGCAACGGAAATTGCCAGAGCCATGGTCACAAAATACGGAATGAGTGAAAAGCTGGGACCTATCGATTACTCATCATCAGACAGCGAGGAAGTATTCATCGGTCGTGACTGGGGTCAGGCAAAACCGTATTCAGAGACAGTAGCAGCCCAGATAGACGTTGAAGTCAAGGAAATCATGGAGCGTTGCTACAAGGAAGCAAAGGACATGATAATTGCACACAGGGATGTGCTTGAAGCATGCGCAGAGAGACTTCTTACAAAAGAGAAGATCATGCGCGAAGAGTTCGAATCACTGTTTGAGGCTCCGGCAGCAGCCAGCATGCCTGAGGACGCAATTCCGGAACTTTAATTTAATCAAACAATTATATGAAAACAGGGGAAGCGGTTAACCGCTTCCCCTGTTTTATGTTTGAGCAGAACACTTAGCGGGTTTTTCGAACTTAGTAGCTCAGCCGAAATGAGCTGCTTTCGCAGTAACTCAGGGCTTTGTCAAGCAGTGTGATGACGGAGACCTGGTTTGTGAAGTCGCTGATGCCAACCTTGTCAAGAACTGCCGTGTAGCCATCTTCGTATGAGCCAATCTCAACTATCTGGGTCCAGAGGTCAACGGCAGTGTCAAAACTTGATTCGGTATACAGCCAGATCTGAAGTGAGGCAAATCCGCTGGCAGCATAGCTGAAGTAGTACATCGGAGATGCAAAATTATGAGAAACCTGAACCCACCAGTATGAATCTGCTGAGTAGGTGTCTCCGTATTCGGCGCAAAGATCGGTATAAAGCTGGTTGATCTCGTCAAGGGTCATGTCAGGGTTGTTGTAGACTGTTCTTTGAAATTCATCGAATAGGCAGCCGGTAGTTATGTTACTGAGAAGGTCCATTACGCAGTAGGTTTCCATAATGGAACTGTAGCTGCCGTAAATATCGTCATAGAAGTATGTATAAAGATCATGAAGACCGTTTGAGTGGATTTCAGCAAGATCCAGATCTCCATATGAATACATGAAGATATTTG
>R11__coassemble_1732_pt1 | contig 11795 bp, 13 predicted proteins | sample R11__metabat2_high_PE_009 | metagenome-assembled genome bin R11
AGTGTACTCTGAACCGCTCAGATCTTGCTTACCATCATATCAGGCTAAGCGAGCTTGCTTACGGTACAGAGAAAACCAAAGACCTTTTCCGTGACATGATGGATCAGGCCTTTGATGAATTTGGCTTTGAAGCCAGCGACTCTCTTATGATCGAAGCGATCCCTGTTTCTATGGATTGCATCGTTTTGATGATAACAAAGGTCGAGGAGCCGAATGATCTGGATCAGGGATTTCAAGGACTCTCCAATATAACGGATCTAATCATGCATGGCAATGATCCAATTGAGGATAATACCGACGAACTGGATGAGCTTATTGACTGTCTTTCAGATGACCACTTCCTTGAGAATGGGATTCTCGAAAACCCTGCACCGGAGATTCAGGTTCCGCCAGAGCCTGGATCAAAAGCTGGAAACACAAAGACTCCTTCTCGTCCGCTTGAGCGTATTTTCTCTTTCGACGATCTTGGCACTGTAATTGATTTTGCACATAAGGCAGGAGCCGGCTATAAAGGAAAGAGCGTCCTTTACAGATCACCTGAAAATGACAGGTATTATCTCATGCTTGTCAATTCTACCCGTTCGGTTAATAAATTCGGACAGGTTTGTAGTTTAGCGTTAGAATATGGCAGCAAGGAACCTACGGGTTTTGCCAGGGGCGCATACTTAGGTGAGCATTTTGACGTGATCATTCCTTCGAACGCGCTTCAGAAACTTGCCGATGTGTAATTGTGTGCTTTAATATCCCTTAAAAACCTGACGATGAAATTCGGTGACAACACAGTCCTGGATTCCATCAACCTCGATATCGAGGACAAACAGTTTGTAACCTTACTTGGCCCTTCCGGCTGCGGTAAGACTACGACCCTGCGTATCATTGCAGGATTTCAGGAGCCTACTTCAGGCGATTGTTTCTTTGGCGGTACTAATGTAAACAACGTCCCTGCCTATAAAAGGCAGGTAAACACCGTTTTCCAGAACTACGCCCTCTTTCCTCATCTCGATGTTTACGACAACATTGCTTTCGGTCTGAGGATAACCAAAAAATATACAGAAGCAGAAATAGACAAACGCGTCACAGAAATGCTGACGAGTGTTTCGCTGCGCGGATTTGAAAACAGGAAAATAAGTTCCCTGTCCGGCGGCCAGCAGCAGCGTGTTGCCATAGCCCGTGCACTGATAAACAGGCCAAAGGTGCTTCTGCTTGATGAACCTTTAGCTGCCCTTGACCTGCGCCTCAGGAAAGACATGCAGAATGAGCTTAAGAAGATTCAGCAGGAAGTGGGCATCACTTTCGTATTCGTAACTCATGACCAGGAAGAAGCCCTGGCCATGTCCGATGTGGTAGTAGTAATGGACGCCGGCAAAATCCAGCAGGTCGGAACACCGGAAGACATCTACAACGAGCCTGCCAATGCTTTTGTTGCCGATTTCATCGGAGAGTCAAATATCATCGACGGCGTAATGCTTGAAGACTTTAAGGTAAAGATGTTCGGCCGTGTTTTCGAATGCGTGGACAAAGGATTTTCTCCTAATGAAGATGTAGACGTGGTCATACGTCCGGAAGACATCGATATCGTCCCTGCGGATTCCGGTCACCTCTGCGGAACGGTTGCATCGGTTACATTCAAGGGTGTTCATTATGATACCATCGTTGACTTCAAAGGCTTTAAGTGGCTGATCCAGACCACCCAGTTCCATGAAGTCGGTTCCTATATCGGCATCCGTCTTGACCCGGACGATATCCATATCATGCGAAAGAGTGAATACTCAGGCATGTTCGGTGATTACAGCTCATACTCTGCAGAGTATGATGAAATTGCAGTTTCTGAAGAGTCTGAGGAGGAATAGTTAAGTTGAGAAAAAAAGTTCTTGCGGTTCCTTACATCGTCTGGATGCTGCTTTTTACAATTATTCCTTTGGGCATAGTCATTTACTTCACCTTTACCGAGCAGGGAACTTTTCAGTTTTCCTTCAGCAATCTGGTAAGCATTCTTGACTATGAGCCCATATTCCTGCGTTCCATCTGGCTCAGTGTAGCCTCTACCGCAGTCTGCCTTCTTATCGGCTACCCTGTGGCATACACCATTGCCCACTGCAAGCCAAGGACCCAGAGCATTCTTCAGATGCTGATAATGCTGCCGATGTGCCTGAGCTTCCTTCTCAGAACCCTGGCATGGGTGGCCATTTTGGAAGATACCGGTATTATCAATAACATTGTGACCGCCCTCGGTCTTTCGCCTCTTCCGCTTATCCGAAACAGCGGTGCTGTTGTGCTTGGCATGGTTTACAACTATCTGCCATACATGATCCTTCCGCTTTATACAAGTATCATGAAAATTGATCCCCGCCTCATCGAGGCCGCTGAAGACCTTGGCTGCAGCAGGAAGAAGGTATTTACAAAAGTTATCCTGCCCCTGTCCCTCCCGGGCGTGGCTTCAGGCATAACCATGACATTTGTTCCCGCAGTATCCACCTTTTATATTTCACAGAAGCTGGGATCTCCAGGTACCGTCATGGTAGGTGACATCATTGAATCCCAGTTCAAAGGCGCTTATAACCCTAACCTGGGCGCTGCCATGTCCCTGATACTTATGATACTTATCTTCGTATGTGTTGGTATTTCCAACCACTTTACAAAGCTTTCAGGAGAGGAGGATGAAGCATGAAAAAATTCTGCAAGGTTATTACAGTTATCATATTCATCTTCCTGTATATTCCGATCATTGTTCTGGCAGTTGCCTCATTTAATACTGGTACGGACATTGCAGTGTTCAAAAGCTTTACATTCAATCAGTATGCTGAGCTTTTCAAGGACACCGACCTTTTAAAGCTGGTTCTTAATTCATTTATTGTGGCCATCTGCTCTACTGCCATAGCCACGGTACTGGGAACCATGGCATCTGTGGGAATATACAACATGCGCGGCAAGATGCGCTCTCTGGTAATGGGAATGACAAATATCCCAATGACGAATCCCGACATTGTAACAGGTGTTTCCCTGGCGCTGCTTTTTGCATTTACCGGAACTTTGCTGAGCATCAACTCGATCCTTGGCTTCTGGACGCTGCTTATCGCCCATGTGACATTCAACCTTCCTTATATTATCCTGAATGTCATGCCTAAGCTGCACCAGATGAATCCACATCTTACCGAGGCTGCCCTGGATCTTGGCTGCACACCGGTCAAGGCATTTTTCAAGGTTACCATCCACGAGATCATGCCCGGAATAGTCGCCGGCGCACTGATGAGCTTTACCATGTCTCTGGATGACTTTGTTATCTCATACTTTGTAACGGGTTCCAACTTCATTACCCTTCCGGTTGAGATATACAACTACACGAAAAAGCCGGTTCACCCTAAGCTCTACGCCCTGTTTACACTTATGTTCATCGTTATCCTTGCTCTTATGATCGTCATGAACCTGGTACAGGGAAGAGACAAAAAGCCGTTACGCAAACGTAAGGGGGTGGTTTCATGAAAAAAAATACTTTAAAGAACCGCTTCTTTAAAAAAAGCAAATATCCGGCCATGAGGAAAACTCTTTCTGTCATGCTGGCGGTTATAGTGATTCTTTCTTCAATTACCATTGGATTTACCGAAACATCCCAGGCTGCTGACACAGTAACGCTTACTGTGTATAACTGGGGACAATATATTTCTGACGGTACCGATGGCTATATTGATGTAATTGCTGCCTTTGAGGAGAAATATCCTAATATCAAGGTCAATTACATTACATTCGACAGCAATGAGACAATGTACACAAAGCTGAAGACCGGCGGTGCATCCTATGATGTCATCATTCCTTCAGATTACATGATTGAGAAGCTGATCAATGAAGACATGCTGCTGGAACTGAACTTCGACAACATACCAAATTACGAGCTTGTTGACGATTCCTTCAAAAATATGTCCTATGACCCGGAAAATAAATATTCCGTACCTTATACATGGGGATATGTAGGTATCATTTACAATACAAAATATGTAAATGAAGAAGATGCTGTGGACTGGGAACTTTTGTGGAATACTACCTATGCAGGTAAAATTCTGATGTTCGACAACTGCCGTGACTCTTTTGCCATTGCCGAGGCTGCCCTCGGGTACAGTATCAACACTGAAGATGAGGAAGAACTTCAGGCCGCAACCGAAAAGCTTAAGGCCCAGAAGAATCTGGTACAAAGCTATGTAATGGATCAGATTTTTGACAAGATGGAGCGCGGCGAAGCATGGATTGCACCTTACTATGCAGGTGACTATCTGTACATGCTGGAGGAAAATGAAGATCTGGCATTCTATGCACCGGATGGATACAACCTTTTTGTGGATGCATGCTGCATTCCAACCTGCGCAGAGCACAAAGAAGAAGCCGAGCTTTTTATCAACTTCCTCTGCGAACCTGAAATCTGCGGTGAAAATCTGGAATATCTGGGTTATTCCGTTCCTATTTCAGCCGCCAAGGAATACATGGATGAGGAAATGGCTGAAAATGAGATTGCTTATCCATCAGATGAATTGCTTTCAAAAGGCGAAGCCTACTCTGCCCTTTCCACAGAAGGCAACCAGCTGATGAACGACCTGTGGCTTTCTGTAAAAACCAATGACAGCCAGCTGTCGGTTTATATCTGGGTGACCCTTGGAGCGGTTATATTTGTCATAGCACTATGGCTGTTCCTTAAAATACGCAAGACCCGCCGGATAGCACGCAGGTGTACACACTAAATTGCAAAAGGCCAACCCATTCGGGTTGGCCTTTATTCAATCAAAGTACCAATTACAGATTATGCAAGCAGTGCGTTCATCTTTGCAACTATTGCATCTGCATCTGTTCCATGAACAGCACACGCATCCTCAAGAGATTCGCCCTGTGCAGATGGACATCCAAGACAGTGCATGCCGGTCTCGAGAAGAATTGGGATTAAACGATCATCGATTCTAAGGATCTCGCCGATGGTCATGTCTTTAGTGATTGTCATAATAAAAGCCTCCTCATAAGCTTAAAGTCTGGGTGGATTATAATATATTAATTTTTATTTTTCAACCGACCCGCATTCAAACTGTGGAAATGCATAAATGTCTGTTCTTTGCATAATCTCTGTTTTGGTAATAATGGTTAGAGTTAGCCAAGGCTCTCCGTAATTATTGACTAAATGCTCTTTGTTTCTAAAAAAAACAGCCTTTGTTCTTGAAAAAAAACATCAATAGTATTAGGATATAGCAAATTGATTAGAAAACTACAAGGAGGTAAATAATCATGGCACGTATGGTAAATAGTGATGAATGCCTTAGCTGCGGTGCTTGTGTTGACACATGCCCTGTTAGTGCGATCTCTATGGAAGATAAGGCTGTTATCAATGCAGATGAGTGCATCGATTGCGGTGCTTGCGAGGCTGGCTGCCCAGCTTCAGCTATTTCTGAGGCTTAATCCAATCTTTTGAAATTGAATTTAAAACGACCTGCTCCTTGCAGGTCGTTTTTTCGTTTACAGATTATGCTCTATCAGCATTTCCATATTACCGAGTATTTCATCAGGAGTTCCATCGGCAATTATTCTGCCTTCGTCCAGAAGCAATACTCTGTTTGTCGTCTCTCTGATCAGATCCATGTCATGGGATGCGATTACCATGCCTACATCCAGCTTGTTTAAAATTCCTACCAGATTACGCTTATTTTTAGGATCCAGTGAAGATGTCGGCTCATCCATCAGCATTACTTCCGGCTCCATCATCAAAATGGCGGCTATGGCTGCCATTTTTTTCTCCCCTGCTGAAATTTTATGGTTATATTTTTCCTTCAAATGCAGGATATTAAGCTGAACCATTATCTGCTCAGCCTTTTCCTGGGCCTCGCCCCGGCTCATCCCATAATTCATGGGGCCAAAGATCAGATCCTCCATTACCGTTGGCATGAACATCTGATTATCTGAATCCTGGATCACATATCCCACCTTTTTTCTGATCTGGCTGAGATTGACTTTATTCATCTGAAGCCCATCTATCAGGATTGTACCGGAGGCATTCACCAACCCTAAGAGTGATTTAAAAAGCGTGCTTTTTCCGGCACCGTTTGCACCGATTAAACCCACTTTTTCTCCTTTCTTAATGGCAAATGAAATGTCCACAAGCACTTTTGTGCCATCAGGGTATGCATATGAAACATTTTCCAATCTTATCATTTCTTTTTCCATTGATTTACCTATCTGCACTGCTGCTCCATCAGAGCCAATACATTTACCTGTCTATTTTATTATCAGTGCCCCAGTCAGAGCCGCCACATTTATGAACCTGACCAATATACACAGAACTGCAACGGCCAGCACCGCCGGCCAGGACCATTTGCTTCCTTTCCTGCCGTCTGCGAAATAAAAATTTCCGTCAAAACCCCTTAGCGACATGCTGTCATAGATATCGTTAGCCCTGTCCATACTCCTTAGTATCAGCTGCCCAAGGAATGATCCCCAGGCCGAAATATGTATTCCCCTCTGTCCCGGAGCTCTTAAAGAATAGGCCACGGTCATAATGGAAACTTCCCTCAGCAGGACTGAGATATATCTGTATGTCAGCAATATCAATGATGTAAGTATCCTAGGGAAATGTATTTTTCTAAGGCCGGCGCAGATGTACTCTATCTTGGTGGTGGCCATCAGCAGGAATGACATCATCAGGGAGAATACACCCTTCATCATCAATGTCAGCATGCTGACAACTCCCCCGCTGATGCCCATATGTCCCACATACATTATTATTTCCCGGTCCAAAAAAGGATTTATGATACCAACCACGCACACCAGCGGCATCACTACGCGAAGCTTCTTAAAACATGTACTTACCGGTATCCCCGATACCACATATCCTGCGATCGGAAACAGGACCATTATGAATATTCCTGTAATGTCATATTTATTAAATGACACAGTAACCGCGATATAAAGTATTGTAAGAAACAGTTTTGAAAGTGCACTAAGGGAATGCACCGGTGACTTACCTGCCGCCAGTGCATCCATTGCATTTATTTCATTTTGAGCACGTTCTGCTTTATTCAATATTTATCCCGTATCTGCTTTTACTCTGCCGTCATTTCACGAAGCAGCATCTTTTTTCTTCCTGCTCCGTACAACTCCGATGACACACAGGCCCCCTGCAATAACAGCCACAATGGCTATACCGACAATCCCGGAAACCGATGTACCTGCGGCATTTTCGCTGTCACCGGAAAATGCGTAATCCGGCAGAAATGCTGTTTTTTCCTGTATTTCAGCCAATGAATCTGATATGCTGCTCGAATTCCCGTAATTTTCTTCGTCCAGCCCCAGATTTTGAGAATATCCTGCTTCTTTATTTCCGAAAAGAGACCACTCAAGGCCATCCGGATTGCTGCTGGCAAGAAGCGACAGACCTCCGCCTATTACCACAGCAAGCACTGCCAGAACAATAATTATGCCCTTAAATGAAAATCTGGTCTTTACTCCTTCTTCCATCCGCACATTTCTAACAAGCTCAGGCCTTGTCTCATATACAAATACAAGCACTGCTGCTGTTACTATTCCCTCTACCAGGCCGATTGCCAGATGGATAGGCTGCATCAGGAGGCAGAATGACCCAAACGTAAGGTCCGTTATGCCTGAAAGAGAGGTTTCTATTACTACCGAAAATGCTCCCAGCTGAAGTGTCAGTATACAGCCTGCGATGGATGAAATTATTATCTTCGTCCTGTTTGCAGCATTTATCCCTCTACCTGCCATTAATTTGCTTTCCATGATCGGCTTATAGATCAGGAAATATCCCACAAAGCAGCCATAAAAAGCCATATTCCATACATTTGCTCCCAGGGCCATCAGGCCGCCGTCTGCAAAGAAGAGACACTGCACCAGAAGTACCGCTATCATCGATAGAAAACCCGCCCAGGGGCCAAGAAGTCCCGTCAGCAGCATGCCTCCGCAGATATGTCCCGATGAGCCTGTTCCCGGAATGGTATAGTTGATCATCTGTCCTGCAAATACAAGGGCTGCCATTACAGCCATGGTCGGAAGCTTCTTTAAGCCTGACTCCAGATCTTGTTTCTGTTCTTTTGTTAATTTAATTACTGATAATGCGGCAACACCTGCCGATGCCGCATACATTACTCCTGCCACCTGTGGTGCCAGAAGTGCATCTGCCATATGCATATATTTTCCTCTTTATTTTACACTGTTTCTGATCTCGGCCAGGGATTTTCCTGTTTCTTTAGAAATCCTTGCCAGATCGTCATATTCCAATTTTTCTTTTACTGCACCGTATCCTGATGAAACTTTCTTTCTGACCGGTCCAAACGGCGTCTCAATGGTTTCCATCCTGCGCTCCAGGGTATATCTTTTTGATATATTCTCTCTAATCCCCAGAGTTGTTGTATGTCTGAAGATCAGCTGTAAGATCTTCTCCTTGTCTGCTTCCCTGCACATTACGCAAAGAAGTGTTCCCGGCCGGCACTTCTTCATTCCTACAGGAACTGTATACACCTCAAGTGCGCCCTCTTTAAGGATCACATCCATGGCGTGGCCTATCTCCTCAGCTGTCATGTCGTCTATGTTGCAGGATAGCTCTGCCACTACACCGGCATCTTCGCCGCTTTTGCCTAGAATGGCTCTTACGCAGTTAGCTCTTTCAAAATCCTTCTTTCCCATTCCATAACCGATTTTTTCTGTCTGCATAACCGGCATGTCTCCGAATGAGCTTACAAAATATTTTAAGAGCGCTGCACCCGTCGGAGTACAAAGCTCACTTTGAATACGTCCCCCATAAATCGGCACGCCCTCCAATATATAAGCTGTGGCAGGGGCCGGGACCGGAAGGATTCCATGCGCACACTTTACTGTGCCTGCTCCCACATGTACAGGTGATGCTGCCACCTTTTCAGGAGCCAGTCTGTCCATCATGAAGCAGACTGCAGTTACATCTGCCACTGCATCCATGGTTCCAACCTCATGAAAATGGATATCCTCTACCGGAACTCCGTGAACATGGCTTTCAGCCTCTGCAATCATTGCATAAACTGCCATGATGTCTTTTTTTACTTTATCCGATACACTCAGATGATCCTGCACAATATGTTCAATCCCATGCATGCTGCTGTGGCTATGGTGATATTCATGTCCTTCTTCATCGACGTGGACATGATCGCCAATCTGGCTTTCGCCGCCGTGGTGATGGTCCCCACCGCGGGTTTGCTCATCTTCATGATGATGGTCTGCGTCATGCTCATGCATGTGTTCCCCTTCTTCACATCCATCAACAGTCACTTTCATGTGTGTTCCGCCGATGCCGCACTTTTCTGCATGCTGGGCGGTAAAGCGCACGCCCGGTATCCCCAGGTTATTAAGTTCTTCAACTATTTCCGTCCTCTCTTCTTCAGAAAAGAGTTCCAGAAGTGCTGCGCTCAGCATGTCTCCTGCTGCACCCATGCCGCAGTCAATATAAAGTGTTCTCATACATTACCTCATTTATTTTTACAGTTCTGTTTTTGTATTTCATCATCAGGACATGTGATTTATCATGCTTGCCATGTAACCTGCGCCAAATCCGTTGTCTATATTCACCACAGATACTCCGCTGGCACAGGAATTCATCATGGAAAGCAGGGCCGACAGGCCCTCAAACGACGCACCGTACCCTACGCTGGTAGGAACCGCGATAACCGGACAGTCTGCCAGGCCTCCGATAACGCTGGCCAATGCTCCTTCCATTCCGGCAATGGCGATAACTACTTTGGCACTCATGATCTCGTCCAGATGGTTCAGGAGTCTATGCAGCCCCGCCACTCCCACGTCATACAGTCTTACGACCTCGTTTCCGTGAACCTCGGCTGTAACTGCTGCCTCTTCTGCCACCGGGATGTCACTGGTTCCGCCTGTGGCTACCACAATCTTTCCAAGTCCTGTAGGCGCCGGAATTTTCCCAACTATTGCAAGCCTTGCATCCTTACGGTAATCTATCTCTATTTCTTTGGAGATGATTTCGGCTGCCTCTTCATTTATCCTGGTGATCAATATGGTCTCCACATTATTTTTCTGCATGGCCCGGACTATGCCTATTATCTGCGCAGCAGTCTTTCCCGCACCATAAATTACCTCTGCGGCCCCCTGTCTTACATTTCTGTGAAGGTCTACTTTTGCATAACCCAGGTCTTCGAAAGGAGCCTTCTTTATCTTTAAAAGCGCATCTTCGGCGGAGACTTTTCCGTCCCTTACTTCTTCAAGAAGCTTCTTAATGTCATTCATTTATTTTCTCCGATTTGCTTTGCTGTTATTTACCTTGGAATGTTGTCCAGAGTGACCGGGCTGTAATACTTTCCAAGCTCTTTTTCAATGTTATCCCAAAGCTCCCTGGCTTTAAGTATCTGGCTTTCTTTAATCTGCACCAGTGCCCCGCTGCCTCTCATGCGCACCCTGAAATCTGAAAATCCCAGTCCAAAAAGAAATCCTTCTGCCTGCTCTGTTATCTGAAGCTTTTCGGTTGTAATCTCTTCTCCGGTTCTTATCCTGGTTGCAAGGCATGCATAGGAAGGCTTATCCCATGTAAAAAGACCTGCTTCCTTTGAAAGCCTTCTTATCTCGCTCTTTGTAAGACCGCATTCCCGAAGCGGGGATTTAACCTCCAGTTCCCTTAGGGCCCTCATTCCGGGCCTGTCTCCCTCATCATCCGAAGCGTTGGTACCATCCAGGAGGACAGTAAATCCATCTGCCTGCGCAGCAGCCTGGATATTTCCGAATATCTGGCGTTTGCAATGGTAACACCTGTCCGCAGGATTTGAAGCCACCTGTCTGCTTTGAAGCACATCCACATTCAGGATTTCCATGTCAGCACCAAGCTCCTTTGAAAGCCTCAGCGCATCATCCAGTTCAAACTGCGGCTGAAATACAGACTTTATATAAAAAGCTTTGACTTTTTTGGCCCATTTGCAGGCCGCATAAAGAAGGTAGGCAGAGTCCACTCCTCCCGAAAATGCTATGGCCACATCTGTATTTAATTTAAAAAAATCCTGAAGGTTCATACTTAAAAAATAAAGGCATGCTAATCTCACTCGTAGAGATTGCATGCCTTCGTGTACATACATATAATATATTTTACTGAGGCGTTCTGCCCCGTTCAGTTCAGCATTATCATTTGCAGTCTGTTATGCTGTCTATTGCATCCACAACACCCTGTATCAGCCTGGAAAGGGAAAGGTCCGGCACCCCCACGATAAAATTATCGCAATGATTAACCGGTATCAGTATACGTTTCGCGCTGCTTTGACCAACCGCCACAGCCATGGCAGGAGTGATCTCCCCCATTAAAGCATCTGCAACAACTATTCCCACAGGACCCACGATTATGTCCGCAGTCCTGCTGCATACTATCACAGAATTTTCGCCTGTGGCACCTTTATCCGCACCTGCTTTCAGCATGGCAGATGTAGCTGCGCTGTTTGTTCCTACAGCAGTTATACTGGCATCCGGGTAATTCTTCCTGATGGCTGAAACTGCCTGTTTTCCTATTCCGCCCCCCTGGGCATCAATAACAAGAATATTCATATTCTTTCCTTCCCGGTCTTCGGACCTGAGACTTCGTTATTATACTTAAATTAATACAGCTCTTCAAGAAAAGCTTCAAATTAAATTGTTCTTTTGCTGTACCTGATCTATTTCAGGCAAAACCGGGATAGTCTTAGCGGCGTCCGCCCGGACCTCCCATACCGCCGCGGTTTCCAAGAATGAATCCGATCAGGCCCCTGGATCAATGCTGGCCACAACCTCCAAGCCACCCCCGAGGGGGGAAA
>R11__coassemble_1784_pt1 | contig 11544 bp, 10 predicted proteins | sample R11__metabat2_high_PE_009 | metagenome-assembled genome bin R11
CATCAAATAAGTTTGAATTAAGGTGGGTACCTTATAGTTTACGTGTAAAAAGCAAAAACGTACAAAAATATAAAAATTAAGAAGCGCAAAGGAAAATATTTTATGAAACATATCAAAAAACTTTTAATAATCATTTCATTAACACTTATTGTAGCCCTGGCTGCAGCAGGCTGCGGAGCAGCAAACAGTGAAACAACTACTGATGCAGCTGCAACTGCATCACCTCAGGAAACAGAGGCTGTATCTACCGAAAAAGTAACAACTGAAGAAACAACCGAAGCCGAAAGCGAAGAAGACCCGGAAGAAGAAGCTGAAGAAGAAACCGAAGAAAAATCAGATGACGATTCTTCCGAAGATGAAGAATCAGAAGATGACGGTCCTTTTTCAAACCGCGACCTTGAGCAGGAAGCAGACCTAGATGACGCAGAAGAAATCAACCTTAAGGACGGAACAGACGTTGAAATTACCGAAAATGGTGTTTACTTAATCAGCGGCGATGCAAGCGATGTAACCATCAAAGTTGATGCAGAAGACGAAAAGGTACAGCTTGTTTTAGACGGTGTTAATATCACAAACGAAGATGCACCTGCCATCTATGTTGCGGCAGCCAAAAAAGTATGGATCACAACAACAGAAGACAGCGAGAATAACCTGACTGTTACCGGCACCATCGAGATGGATGGAGAAACGAATCTTGACGGAGTAATCTTTGCTAAAGATGACCTGGTTTTAAACGGTCTCGGCACAATAACTGTAGACTCAACCGATAACGGAATTGTAGCAAAGGATGACCTTAAAGTAACAGGCGGAGCATATGTAGTAAATTCTGTTGATGACGGATTTGAAGTACAGGATGAAATCCTGATCTGTGACGGCACATTTACTGTCGACAGCCAGAAGGATGGTTTCCATGCAGAGGATTCTGATGATGACACAAAGGGTGCCATTACAATATCGGGCGGAAAGTTCACCATTAATGCAGCTAAACAGGGCATTCAGGCAACCACAATGCTGACGATCAACGGCGGAGAATTTGACATTACTGCCACAGAGGGCATGGAAGCAACATATATCCAGATAAATGACGGTGTCATAAACATCTCTGCATCAGATGACGGTCTTAATGCATCAAGAATGAGCTCGATGTATGATGTTATCGTAGAATTTAACGGCGGTACAACAACAATCGTCATGGGAAGCGGCGACACCGACGGTGTAGATGCTAACGGATCTATCATAGTAAATGGCGGAACAGTTGATGTAACAGGAAATTCCACATTCGACTGGGATGTCAGCGGAACTCTTAACGGAGGAACTGTAATTGTAAACGGAGAGCAGGTAAGTGAACTTCCGCAGTCCCAAATGGGCGGTGGAGGCGGACACGGCGGCATGGGCGGCGGCCGTATGGGCTTCTAAACATTAAATATTCAAAAATAAAAAATAAAGGACTGAACCGTATAAGGATTCAGTCCTTTGTTTTTTATCACAGCAAGCTTAATTAAATGCATTTACCAGATTAGCCAGCGGTTTCAGAATGTCCTGCAGGCTTTGGATAGAATTATTAAGTGAATCAATATCAATCGAATCTATTGCAGTTAAAGCATCTGCAACTCCCTGGGCATTATCATTTAATATTGTGTCAGCACCGCTCATGACTTCGTTTATGCCGCTGATGGCATCTTCAATCCCGTCCATGTTGTCTTCAACTTCCATGACCAGATTTTTCGTTTCGTTCAGGGTAGAAACAGCTTTTGGTACAACTATTATAGAAACTATAACTACAACGATTACAAGAACAGCCAGAATGCAAACCAACACCAGCTGTCTTTTGTTATGGGTTTTCTGAAGCTTTACCATATCGGCTAACAGTTCTTTTTCGCTTCTATTGTTTTCGCTCATTCGGACCTCCGTTTTCCATATTCAAATTTTTTCAACAAGAAACATATCGCATACCAAATATAATTCATCTTAAAACTACTGTAAAGTTTTAAGTGCATTATAAATATTATATTAATATTGCCTGAAAGCCACTGTTGCGGTTAAAATAGCACTATGAGACTTAATAAATATTTGAGCGATATTGGATATTGTTCCCGCAGGGAAGGCGACAGGCTGATAGCTGAAGGCAGAGTCTGTGTGGATGGTGCAGCTGCATCTGTCGGCATGCAGATTGAAGAAGGACAGACTGTTTCCGTGGACGGCAAATATGTTGCTCCAAACAGCTTAAATTCTTCATTAAACGATCCTATGGGCAAGGTTGTTATTGCTTACAACAAACCTGTAGGAGTTGAATGTACAAGCGCCAAGGATAATCCTGATAATATTATTGACAGGATAAATTATCCTGTACGTATTTACCCAATCGGACGGCTGGATAAAGCATCCACAGGGCTTATACTTCTTACAAATAACGGTGAACTGGTAAATTCAATTTTAAAGTCTGAAAATTCTCATGAAAAGGAATATGTTGTCACAGTTGACAAACCTGTAACCCGGCAGTTTATCCAAAAAATGTCTGACGGAGTACTTTTAAAGGATGTGCCATTAAGAAACAAAAAGGGCAGTGACGGCCGCATGGAGCGGAAAACTGTCGACATTATGACAAAGAAATGTAAGGCAGTCAGGTTGGATGATAATAAATTCAGCATTGTCCTTACCCAGGGTGTCAACAGACAGATTAGACGCATGTGCCGGGCACTGGGATATGAAGTTACCTCACTTCATAGAGTAAGGGTTATGAACATCGTACTTGATAATTTAAAAACCGGAGAATACAGGGAAATTAGTGGTGAAGAATTAACAGAACTGCTTTCAAAACTCTAGATTATCCTAACAGTTACATGACCTCCCATGGCTGGATTTTTAACCTGGCAGATGTAAATAATATTTGGATATGATGAATGTTTTGGCATTGACTGAAATCTTGATGTTTTTACATAAGATACTCAAAAAATGATAAGATTTCAGTCAGCAGATCCGCACAGTAAAACACCTTAACTTAGGGATCAAACCTACATAATACATGGATAGACCACAGAATCATAAAATTAAAAAATATAAACAGATAACGAAAATAAATTAAGCCAAAATTAAATTTTATAAATCAAGACAGAACGACGGTAAAACAATGGCAGATAAAACAGAACGTATAAAAGAACTGATAGAAATCCTTAACAGAGCTTCAAAGGCATATTACGCAGAAGATAAAGAGATCATGTCCAATTTTGAATATGATGCTCTTTACGATGAACTGGTTAAACTGGAAGAAGAGACAGGACTTGTCTTTGCTAACTCACCAACCGTAAATGTTGGATACGAAGCAGTAGAAGTGCTGGCAAAAGAGCGCCACGCCAGTCCGATGCTGAGTCTTGATAAAACCAAGGATGTGGATACGCTGGCTGCTTTTATTGAGGGGCAGGAAGGTCTTCTTTCATGGAAATTAGACGGTTTGACTGTTGTGCTGACATATAATAATGGAACTCTCGAAAAGGCTGTTACAAGGGGAAATGGAGAGATTGGAGAGGTTATTACCGCCAATGCCAAAACCTTTGTAAATCTTCCGATGTCCATTCCGTATAAAGGAGAACTTGTAGTACGCGGAGAGGCAGTGATAAAGTATTCCGATTTTGAGAGAATCAATGCTGAAATAGAGGACGGAGACTCAAAATATAAGAATCCAAGAAACCTCTGTTCCGGTTCCGTCCGCCAGCTGGACCCTGCCATAACTGCAGCAAGGAGCGTAAATTTCTTTGCATTTTCTTTAGAGAGTGCGGATGCAGACTTTAAAAATTCAAACGAACAGAAATTCTTATGGCTTAAAGAGCAGGGTTTTGATGTGGTTTTTTACCGCAGAGTAACTTCAACTACAATGCATGCAGCTGTCCGGGCATTTGCCGAGGATATTCAGACCTTTGATGTTCCATCGGACGGACTGGTTCTTTTAATGGATGATATCGAATACGGAAAGAGCCTTGGACGGACAGCCAAATTCCCAAGAAACTCAATTGCATTTAAATGGAAGGATGAAACCGCACAGACAAAGCTCCTTGAAGTTGAATGGTCTCCATCAAGGACGGGTCTTATAAATCCTGTGGCCATATTTGAACCGGTGGAACTGGAAGGTACAACTGTCAGCAGGGCAAGCCTGCATAATATCAGCATACTTAAAGGCTTGGAGCTGGGATTGGGAGATACAATCACAGTTTATAAAGCCAACATGATAATCCCGCAGATTGCAGAAAATCTGACAAAAAGCGGAAAACTGGAGATACCTGGTACGTGTCCTGCCTGTGGCAGAGAAACCGCTGTCAAAGCAGAACAGGGAGTTGAAACCCTCGTCTGTCCTAACGAAGAGTGTCCTGCCAAGAAAATAAAATCCTTTGCAAATTTCGTCAGCCGCAACTGCATGAACATTGACGGAATTTCTGAGGAGACTCTGGAAAAATTCATTGGCCACGGCTTTATTAGTGACTTTTCAGATATTTACCATCTGGATGATCATAAGGACCAGATCATAAATATGAATGGATTCGGCCGTAAATCCTATGAAAATATCATTGATTCAGTTAACAAATCCCGTACAACCCAATGTGCCAGACTGCTTGCGGCTCTTGGTATTGCAGGCGTGGGCAGGGCAAATGCAAATCTTATTTGCAGATATTTTGAAAATGATTTTGAAAAAGTACGTTCGGCCGATGAAGAGACATTGCTTGAAATCCCGCAAATTGGCAATGTGATTGCAAAAGCTATAAATGAATACTTTAATAATCCTGAAAATTCTGCTATAGTAGATAGAATTGTTGAAGAGATTACTTTTATGGAAGAGGAGACTGCCGGAAGCAGTCTTTCAGGAATGACATTTGTCATAACCGGAAGCCTTAATACATATTCAAACCGGGATGCCCTGAAGGCAGAGATTGAGTCTAAGGGCGGAAAGGTAAGCGGCTCTGTTTCATCAAAAACAAGCTTCCTTATCAACAATGACATAAATTCTAATTCGGGCAAAAATAAAACTGCCAAACAGCTTGGCATTCCAATAATTACCGAAGAGGAATATAAAAACAGATTCTGACCGGGAGGGCGTTAAAATGCCTCTTAGAGTAAAAAGTGACCTGCCTGCCAAGGCAGTCATTGAAAAAGAAAACATATTCGTGATGGACGAGAACCGGGCCATTTCACAGGACATACGTCCTCTGGAGATTGGTCTCGTGAACCTGATGCCAATAAAAACAGATACAGAGATTCAGATGTTAAGGTCCCTGTCAAATACACCGCTTCAGGTGAATATGACATTCATTACTGTATCTCATCACGTTTCAAAGAATACACCAATGGCCCATCTTCACCAGTTTTATGAAAAATTTGAAGATGTTAAGAACCTGAAGTTTGATGGGCTGATCATAACCGGTGCTCCAATTGAGATGATGGAATTTGAAGAGGTTGAATACTGGGACGAAATCTGCGAGATAATGGACTGGTCCCAGAGAAATGTAACTTCAACAATTTTCCTTTGCTGGGCCTGCCAGGCGGCCATGTATCACTTCTATGGCTTAAAGAAAAGGTATCTGCCAAGCAAGTTTTCCGGCGTATTCGAGTGCAAGGCACATCATAAGAAGACACCTTTGATCAGAGGCTTTGACGATGTATTTTATGTTCCTCATTCAAGGAACACCACAGTAAACCTAAGCGAGATAAGCAAATGCAGGGACATCACTGTTCTGGCAGATTCAGACGAAGTAGGCTTCTGCATGGGAATAGCCGAAGAAGGAAAGAAAATCTTCGTCATGGGACATCCGGAATATGACAGGCTGACCCTTGACGCTGAATATAAGAGAGATTCCAAGAAAGGTCTCAATCCGCAGATACCAAAGAATTATTATCCTGATAACAATCCTGAGAACAAGCCTACTTTAAAGTGGAGAGCTCATGCCAATACTTTCTATACAAACTGGCTTAACTACTATGTATATCAGGTAACACCATATGAACTATAACGGAGGCAAATCATGAGCAACGAGTTATTTGGAAATAAAATAATCCTTAGCTGGCTTCAGTATTACGTTGATAATACCCAGGTTGATCTTGAAAAGGTAAAAATTCTTGACATAACAAAGAAAAACAAGAATCTTATACCTACCATTGAGAGCAACCAGTATGTAATGGTATTTACAGAGGCAGGCCATCACGACATATTCTACCGCATGTGGGATGTGGGTCTCGGCGAATGTGATGTATGGTACAATGAAGGCTCAGAACCAAGCGGCCAGATTAAAAATGACAAGATCAAAAATATGATCAACAGAGGAATTAACGCTTCTGCAGCCATGCTGATCATCAATCCTAATGCCATGAATACCTACAAGATCGGTATGAAAAACGCCAGCTTTTCGAAGGGTTCCGTGCAGTATGTCGGAAGCGAGCTCCGTGCAATTATTTTAAATAAAATGCACGTTTCGTATGGCGATACAGTCTGCACAATAAGCGCGGAAAGCATTGCGGTTGAAAGTGCCATCCTGGCCAGCGAAGGACAGATCATCGCAGTCGAATATTCTTCAAGAGACAGAGAGACGCTCGAGGAGAACATAGAAAAATTCGGCATTAACAACGTATCGATCATTGATCATGTAGATGATGAAACATTGTCAGGACTTCCGGTACCTTCTCTTACCATGCTTGTTGCATCAGCCAGCATGGAACAGGAGATTGAGTGCCTGCTTCGGGTAAATCCTGACATGGAGTTTGTCATCTATACACTTGATTTTAATATGGCAGCACGGATTCCTCAGATTTTTGAAAAATACGGCATAGGCGATCTGGACGTGATTCAGGTTACGGTGTCAAAGCTGTCAGCTAACAACATGTTCCAGAGCGAGCCTGCTCCATGGATCATTTCAGGAAAGAAAATAAACGGATAAATTTTTAAGAAAAGAGAGTAAAAAATTGAGTAAGATCACAGAAATCAGATGGCATGGCCGCGGCGGACAGGGAGCCAAAACCGCATGCCTTTTGCTGGCAGACGTAGCATTCGAGGCCGGCAAATATGTTCAGGGATTTCCTGAGTACGGCCCAGAGAGAATGGGAGCTCCGATCACGGCCTTCAACAGGATCAGTGATGAAAGGTGCACAGTTCATTCAAATATCTACACACCGGATTATGTTGTAGTTGTTGACGAGACTCTTCTTGAATCTGTTAACGTTACGGCAGGTCTGAAGGAAGACGGAGCCATAGTTATTAACTCAACTAAGGATCCTGAGAGCCTGAAACCCCTTTTAAACGGTTATAAGGGAAGGGTATGCACAATTGACGCCAGAACTGTTTCTGAGCGCAATCTGGGCAAATATTTTCCTAATACACCAATGCTGGCTGCTATTGTAAAGGTCAGCGGGGTTCTTGAAGAAGACCAGTTTATCGCTGACATGGAAGACAGCTTCAAACATAAATTTGCTACCAAGCCTCAGGTAGTAGAAGGCAACATGAACTGCCTTAAAGAATCCATGAAGGAGGTACGGGAAGCATGATAAGAGAGCCAAAAGACATAAATGAACAGACACCATGGCAGGAAATGACTTTGGGCGGCGAAGTAAACCAGCCTGCCACATCAGTATACACGATGACCGGCGAGTGGCGTTCGAACAGACCGATGTGGCTTGCGGATAAGTGCAAGCAATGTCTCTTGTGTGCGCCTTTCTGCCCGGACTCTTCAATCCCTGTAAAGGATTGTAAGAGAAGTGATTTCGATTATGACCACTGCAAGGGATGCGGCATCTGCTATAAAGTATGTCCGTTCGGAGCCATAGATTTTATTAAAGAGGGTGACCAGGATGCATATCTTGCAGGCCTCCATGAAGAAAAGGAGGAGCAGGAATGAGCATCAGAGAAAGAATGAGCGGAAATGAAGCCGTTGCCTATGCAATGCGCCAGATAGAGCCTGATGTATTTGCAGCATTTCCAATAACACCGTCCACCGAAATTCCACAGTACTTTGCACAGTACGTGGCAGACGGAAAGGTAAAGACTGAGTTTATTACAGTCGAGTCTGAACACAGCTCAATGTCAGCCTGCATGGGCGCGGAAGCTGCAGGATGCAGGGCAGTGACAGCCACATCTTCTGCCGGACTGTCGTTCATGTATGAGATGCTTTATGTTGTGGCATCATCAAGGCTTCCTGTAACACTGGCCTGTGTAAACAGAGCCCTTACAGGACCTATTAACATTAACAATGACCATAGCGATTCCATGGGAGCAAGGGACGCCGGTTGGATCCAGATATATGCAGAAAATAACCAGGAGGCATATGATAACTTCCTCCAGGCAATGCGTATTGCGGAAACCGCTGATGTAAGGCTCCCTATCATGGCTTGCCAGGACGGATTCATCACATCCCATGCAGTAGAAAATATTCTGCTCGAAAGCGACGAAAAGGTTAAGGCATTTGTGGGTGAATATAAGCCTGCAGATTACCTGCTTAATCCTAACGGAACCCTTGCAGTTGGTCCTTACGATGTATGCCCATATTACATGGAGCATAAAGTGCAGGAAGCCCAGGCAATGAAGAATGCCAAACGTGCCATTTTGGACGTTGCTGCAGACTTTGAGAAAACATTCGGCAGAAAATACGGTTTCTTTGAGGAATACATGATGGAAGATGCTGAGGCTGCAATCGTTGTGATTGGAAGTACAGCAGGCACAGCAAAGGCTTGTATCGATAAGATGCGCAGCGAAGGCAAAAAGGTAGGATTGATAAAACTCCGCGTATTCAGACCATTCCCAGCAGAAGAATTGGCCCAGGCTTTAAGCCATGTAAAGGCAGTGGCTGTAATGGATAAGAGCGAAGGCTTTTCTGCAAACGGCGGCCCTGTTTACGCCGATACATGTGCAGCAATGATCAATCTTCCTGTAATACCAAAGATGATCAACGTTGTATTCGGCCTCGGCGGACGTGACTGCCGAGTAGAAGACATTGAAAAAGTTTACAACCACCTTCTTGAAATCGTTAAGACAGGTGAGATTGGTGAAAGATATATCCACATGGGACAGAGAAGCAACGAAAAGGAGGTGCTCTAAATGGCTTACAATCATAAGATAGAACTTTCAAAGCCTGAGAGATTTGCTCCGGGACACAGACTCTGCTCAGGATGCGGAGCCGGCATACTTTGCCGTGCCATGACCAGAGCATTGGATGAGGGCGACCGTGCTGTCATCTGTAATGCAACCGGCTGCCTTGAAGTATCTTCATTTCTTTATCCATATACAGCATGGCAGGATTCATATATCCATGGAGCATTCGAGAATGCATCGGCAATTGCTTCAGGCGTTGCAGCAGCCCGTGACAGACTTAAAGAAAAAGGACAGATTACCGGAGAAACAAAAATCCTGACAATCGGTGGTGACGGCGGTACATATGATATCGGTTTCCAGTCACTTTCGGGAGCTTTGGAGCGAGGAACTGATTTTACTTACTTCTGCTATGACAATGAAGCATACATGAACACCGGTATCCAGAGGTCTTCATCGACTCCAAGATTTGCCTCTGCTACTACCACACCTTCAGGCACATGTTCTACCGGAAAACAACAGAATAAGAAGGACCTGACAGAAATCTGCGCAGCACATAATATCCCATATGTTGCCCAGACCACATATATCGGAAACATGAAGGACCTTCACGAAAAGGCACATAAGGCCATCTATACACCGGGTCCTGCTTTCGTTAACGTAATGGCTCCGTGCCCAAGAGGCTGGCAGTATCCTTCTGAAGATCTGGCACTGGTGTGCAAAATGGCAGTTGAAACCTGCGTATGGCCGCTTTATGAGGTAATTGACGGCAAATGGTATCTTAACTATGAGCCAAAGAAGAAACTTCCTGTGGAAGAATTCATGAAGCTTCAGGGCAGATTCAAGCATTGCTTCAAGCCTGGCAATGAGTGGACCATTGAGGAAGCCCAAAGTTACGTTGATGAAAAGTGGGAAAGACTGCTTGCTAAATGCAATAAATAAAAATATGCAGAAGATTAATTTAAAAAAAATATTTATCTCTATCATATTGGCACTGACAATTTTTGCGTCAGTGCCTTTTGCGATTTACGCAGATGAAACGGAAAATGAGACAGCTGCCAATACGGTCGCTTATGAAGATGGAATATTGACCCTTAATACATGGACTCAGGTTGATAACACATACATAACAAAATACGGAAATGTATATCTGAATGTTAAAAAAGAAGATTTTCTTTCATATGGTTTTTCTTATGGAGATATTCTGACAGTTGACATAGCCGGAAATAACATCGACGTACCCTTCTGTAACAACTACACAGATGTGGACTACGGTGCCATCGGTATATTTGCCAGGTCTCAGGACAGCTATGTAAATATTGGCATTAATAGCGGTAATTTTGCAGGGTACATCGGCATTGCCAATAAGGTTACAAATGAAGACTCCTCATATGAATGGCAGGCCAATTCCGGATTTGAAGGAACAATTTCGGTTACCGTCAAAATGAAGCAGGAAAAAGGATATTTTGACGAAATCAACAGCCGTTACCTTGAAAGAAGCGACAGCCGGGAATCGTATCCGGACCTTAAGGATGAAGAATATGCAAATTTCCGTGAAGTTACCACCACCGGAATGGGAGAAGGAATACTTTACAGAACCTCAACTCCTATATCTGATGTGGCCGGCAGAAACACACAGGCCATGGCAGCTATTGAAAGTGCAGGTGTTGATACTATCATGAACCTGGCCGATGATGCAGATAGTGTCAGCTCCTATGATGGATTTGCGGACAGCTATTATGCCAAATGTAAATATGTGACACTTAACATGTCCACTGATTTCACAGCAGAAAGTTTCAGGGAAAAGCTTCTTACCGGTCTTACATTTTTTGCGGATAATCCGGGTACCTATGCGCTTCATTGCTCCCTCGGAAAGGACAGGGCCGGACATGTGGCCGCTCTGCTGGAATTATTCATGGGTGCAAGTGAAGATGAAATTATAAAAGACTACATGACATCATATTATAATCTGTATGATGTTAAAGAAGATGACAGTATCTATGAGGTATTGGTGCAGAACTTCAAAAAAAGCATGTCAAGTTTGCTGAAGGCAGGGCTTGGGGAAGATTATTCCTCTGAAAATCTTCTTTCAAAGCAGGCCGTTACAGATTACTTTAAAGCAATTGGCATGACAGACGAGCAGATAGGTAATTTAAGAGTAAATCTGAACCCTGAGGCCGCAGCAAGCGAAGAGACCACAAAGACACCGGAAACGACAGAGGTGACTGATACCAGTACCCAGACGGCCGATCAGACATCATCAGATAACAAACAATCGGGCAGCACTTCAGGCTCAGGCAGTTCGGTAAATTCCGGAAGTTCAAGCGTATCTCCAAGCAGCCAGAACCAGAATGGGAATGCAAAATCTCCAAATACAGCTTTCAGTGATGATGAAAGTCAAAAGACAATTCTCATTGTACTGTTTGTCTGTGTATGTCTGGCCGCGGCGGTAATGTTATTGATCTTATTCGGCAAAATACACAAAAGAA
>R11__coassemble_1932_pt1 | contig 10940 bp, 10 predicted proteins | sample R11__metabat2_high_PE_009 | metagenome-assembled genome bin R11
ATCTTACAGACAGAACAATTCTTGAAACCATGATACGAAAGTTTCAGGGTGGACCTGTGGGTCTGGATACTTTGGCGGCAGCTATCGGTGAGGATCCTGGTACACTTGAGGACGTATACGAGCCGTATCTGGTGAAGAAGGGTTATATTAACAGAACTCCGAGGGGCAGAGTTGTCAGCGATGCTGCCTGGGAGCATTTGGGTATAAAGCATGACTAATATTGTGCTTGCAGGTGCAAAGTATCTTATTATTTTACTTTTCGCCTTATTCACATATGTTTCATTCAGGGCCCAGCGGGACGTACCTGAAAATAAAAAACAAGGCACTTACAATCTTCAGCGTTTTCTGGTATTTACCATCCACACGCTGGCTTTCTTAAGCATATTCATAAATGCGGCAGCCGGTAATGTGACTGACGTCACAACTAAATCGGTCATTGTCCTTTATTTTTCAGAACTAATATATTTAATATTTATCATGTGCATATTGCCGCGCATTGTCCGCCTCAGCAAGGGGCTGAATAATGTCATGTGTATGTTGATTGTTGTGGGATTTATCATTCAGACCAGACTTTCTTACAGCACAGGAACAAAGCACCTGATATTCATTGCTGTTTCCACAATAATCTATATAGTGGCAGCTCTCCTTTGTAAAAAAGTAAAGGTTCTTTACAGGCTGACATGGCTGTACTGCATAGCCGGTATGGCTTTGATATTGGCGGTATATGTTTTCGCCAAGGTAAGTCTCGGCGCAAAAACCTCCATAGATCTAGGATTTGTTTCAATCCAGCCATTTGAATTTGTAAAGATATTGTTTGTCATGTTTATTGCATCGGCATTCAACAAGGCGAATGATTTTAAGACTGTCTGCATTACAGCAATACTCGGTGGGGCGCATGTAATAATCCTTGTGCTTTGCAGCGAACTCGGAACTGCTTTGATCCTGGCACTGGTTTACGTTCTGATGCTTTATGTTGCGACAAAGAAGGTGATATATCTTCTGATCTGTGCTGCTGTATTCGCAGTAGCCTGTGTTGCTGCATATATGTTGTTCAGCCATGTACAGATCAGGGTGGATGTATGGCTTGATCCATGGTCAGACATTGATAACCGCGGCTATCAGATCACACAGTCTCTTTTTGCCATTGGAACCGGCGGATGGCTTGGCTCCGGATTATATAATGGTTCACCGGAAAATATCCCCATGGTTGCAAACGATTTCGTATTTTCTGCAATATCAGAGGAGTTGGGAGCGATTTTTGCCATATTCCTTATAATGCTGTGCCTATGCTTTGTGCTCATGACTTTCAGGATCGCAATCCGGATTTCAAAGCCTTTTTACAAGCTGTTGGCCTTTGGCCTGGGAGCGGTTTATGGGTTTGAGGTTTTTCTGACCGTGGGAGGAGCGATTAAATTTGTTCCGTCAACGGGAATAAATCTGCCTTTTATATCCAGCGGAGGAAGCTCCATAGTGGCTTCCATGATCCTTGTGGCAATAGTTCAGGCCCTTTATGTTATCTCTGAGTCTGATGTTCGGCTTGAAAGGGAAATGATAGAAGAGAGAATGGTCAGCGGTTATGCCCGGAATCCTGAGGCAGGTCCCGATGCTGCATTGGATGGCTCTTACGAAGATGATGAATCTGAAATGATTTTTTCGGAGAGTGATGAATACGGTCCTGATGAAGAGGAATTCTACGAGCGGCTGATAGGAAACCGTGTCAGGGAAAGTGAAAACAGTAAAAGATCCAAAGAAATGACTGCGGCTGAAGAACGCAGAAAATCTAAGGTAACACAGATAAAAGATAAGGAAATAGATGACTTTTAATGGCTGAAAGCAGACAAATTAGAAAAAAAGCAAATAGAGAACGGAAGAAGACCAACAAAAAGCGGCTTATAAATCAGGATATTTTTAAAGTCGGTATTTTCTTTGCGCTTCTTTTCTTTGCCATGATCGTTTTTATGGGTATATTCCTGACGTTTGATGCCAGCTCAGCCATAAATAATACATATAACAAGCGTTCCGATTCCATAAAAAAAACAATTAAACGTGGTTCGATTTATTCGGAGGACGGGCAGCTGCTGGCATACACAGAGACTGACGAAAACGGTAATGAAACGAGAATATATCCTTACGGGGAAACCTTTTTCCACGTGGTTGGATTCGAGGCAAACGGCGGCATGGGTCTGGAGTCTTCTTACAATTACTACCTGCTTTCAAGCCATGCCAACATATTCAGCAAAATTGCCAGTGAATTTACCAGTTCAAAGCTTGAAGGAGACAGCATTAATACCACGTTGGATGTTGGAATGCAGCAGCTGATGGAGGACATTCTGGGTGATAATGAAGGGGCGATAGTTGCAATTGACCCGGCAACCGGTGAAATTAAGGCCATGGTTTCGGAGCCGGGATATGATCCTAATTATATTGAGGATGCATGGGAGGATATTGTTTCCGATGAGGATAACAGTGTATTGCTGAACAGGGCAACCCAGGCAACATTTACACCAGGCTCCACATTCAAGATTTTTACGCTCCTTAATTATTACAGGCAGAATAACGGAAATCTTGATGATTTCGAATACTATTGCAACGGTTATCTGACCGTGGACGGACAGACATTCGGATGCCCTAACGGAACGGTGCACGGCCAGGAGGATATCCGAAGCGCGTTTGCGTATTCATGCAACTGTGCATTTTCCGAAATCGGTGCATCACTTGACATTTCTCAGTTCATAGAAGGGAATCAGGAGCTTTTGTTTAATACTGACCTTGATATCGATATTTCCACGAAAGCCAGCAGTTTTACGCTTGATGAGGACTCTTCGGATTTTATGATCATGCAGACTGCATTCGGCCAGGGAGAGACCCTTATTTCTCCGATTCATCTTGCCATGGTGACCAGCGCCATTGCAAATGGAGGAGTGTTAATGCAGCCCCATCTGGTAACTTCTGTTACGGACAGTGATGGAAATGTTGTGAAAAAATTTGAAACTTCAGTTTACAGCCAGCTTTTAACTGAAGATGAAGCAGCCTTCATGAAGGATGAGATGAGGGCTGTTGTCACGGACGGAACCGCAATGACGCTGAGCTATGACGGAAACTACTGGGCATACGGGAAAACCGGCACCGCGGAAACACATACGAACAAGGATGAAAATTACAACCATTCCTGGTTTACAGGTTTTGCAGAAAATGATGGGAAAACACTTGTGGTTTGTGCTATGATAGAAAACACTGAACAGGCAGGCATAACAGGCGTCTGGGCAGCAAAACAGGTATTTGATTATTACTTTGAATAAGGACAGGAATTATTAAATATGATAAGCAGCATGACAGGCTTTGGCCGTTTTGAGGAACTGCAGGAAAATTTAAAGATCACTGCAGAACTAAAATCAGTAAATCATAAATATCTTGATGTCAACATTAAGATGCCAAGAAAGTTCAATGCTTTTGAAGCTGAGATCAGATCGCTTCTTAAAGCCTATGCGACCAGGGGCAAGATAGATATTTTTATTTCTTATGAAGACCTTAAGGATTCCCAGGAAGTAATACAGTATAATGAGGAAATTGCAAAGGAATATTTCGCCCATTACAGCAAAATAAAGGATACTTTTGGTCTTGCAGGTGACATCAGCATAGCTCTGATTGCCAAAAGTCCAGACGTTCTGACCATAGAAGAAGTTCCGTGCGACGAGGAGGAACTCTGGGGACAGCTAAAGCCAGTACTTGAAGGAGCGTTTAAAGCCTTCCGGGAGTCAAGAGAAAAGGAAGGCGAGGCTCTTAAGGAAAATATCCTTCTTAAGCTTGACGAGATGGAAAGCCATGTTGCTTTTATTGAGGAAAGACTCCCTGAGATCATTTCTTCATTTAAGGCAAAGCTTGAAGAACGTATGAAGGATTTCTTACAGGATAATAATATTGATGAGGGAAGGATTGCAGCTGAAGTGACCATCTACGCCGATAAGATCGCGGTCGATGAAGAACTGGTAAGGCTTCAGACCCATATTAAGCATATGAGGGATATATTGACTTCCGGCGGAGACATAGGCAGGAATCTGGATTTCATTGCCCAGGAAATGAACAGAGAGTCCAATACCATTCTTTCAAAGTCAAATGATATTGATGTCACAAATAAGGGAATTGAACTTAAAACTTGCATTGAGAAGATAAGAGAGCAGGTGCAGAACATTGAATAATCAAGGTTTTTTAATTGTTTTATCAGGTCTTTCAGGGGCGGGAAAGGGAACAATAGTTAAAAGGCTTCTTGAAAAATACCCTGAAACTTATGTACTTTCCATATCCGCTACCACAAGAGCTCCGAGAGAGGGCGAAGTGGACGGCAGGGAATATTTCTTTAAGACCGTTGCGGAATTTGAGTCAATGATAGCCAAGGACCAGCTCATTGAGCATGCCCGTTACGTCAACAATTATTACGGCACTCCTAAGGAGTGGGTACTTAATCAGCTTAAAGCAAAAAAGAATGTCATTCTTGAGATAGACATCCAGGGAGCTTTCCAGATCAAAAAGATTATCCCTCAGGCCATACTGGTATTTGTCAAAGCACCAAGTATGGAAGAACTTAGAAACCGACTGAAAGGAAGGGGAACCGAAACCGACGAGATAATTGAGCAGCGCATCGAACGTGCCAGGGAAGAACTGGAATTTGCTGAAAAATATGATTACGTAATTACTAACGAAGTTGTTGAAAAATCGGTTGATTTGTTGCATAATATTATTTCAGTCAATAAAGAGATTAGTATAGGAGAGCGAAATATGTTACATCCATCATACACAGACCTTATGGACGCAGTTAACGGCGAAACAGAAAATGGTGAGCAGCCTGTTGTTCAGAGCAGATATTCAATCGTAATGGCAGCTTCAAAGAGAGCACGCCAGCTTGTTGACGGAGCTCAGCCGGAAGTTGATTATGATCCTACTTCAAAGCCGCTTTCTATTGCAGTAGATGAGATTTATTCCCAGAAGGTTACAATTTTAGCTAACGACGAAGAACAATAATGAACATATTCTTAGTTTCACTTGGATGCGATAAGAATAGAGTTGATTCAGAGGAAATGCTGGGGCTTTTAAAGGCCTCAGGATTTTCTTTTTGTAATGATGAGAAGGACGCAGATATTATAATCGTTAATACCTGCGCCTTTATTGACTCTGCCAAGGAAGAGTCAATTGAGACAATCCTTGAAATGGCCAGAATGAAGGAAGAGGGCAGATGCAGCAAGCTGATCGTTGCCGGATGCCTTGCCGAAAGATACAAGGATGAAATCCTCTCTGAGCTTCCTGAAGTTGATGAGGTTGTTGGAGTAAACGACCTTACTAAGATTGTGGCTGCATGCGATCCTTCACTTGAAAACATTCAGTGTCCTACAAGCAGCCGTATCATAACTACTCCGGGACACTTTGAGTTTTTAAAGATTGCAGAAGGATGCAATAAAAGGTGCACATATTGTGCTATACCTTATATCCGCGGCGGCTACAGAAGCTATCCGATGGAGAAACTCATAGCCGAGGCTGAAAGACTGGCTGAAATGGGAGTTAAAGAGCTGATCGTTGTAGCTCAGGAAACTACCATTTACGGTGAAGACCTCTACGGGGAAAACAAGCTGCCACAGCTGCTTAAAGCGCTTTGCAGGATTGATGGCATCCGATGGATTCGTGTGCTTTATACATATCCGGAAGACATTAATGATGAACTCTTAGAGTGCATGGCAGGCGAAGAAAAAATTGTTAAATATATCGACATGCCTATCCAGCACAGCAGCGACCGTATTCTTAAGAGAATGGGACGGCGTACCGATCATGCAGATCTGGTAAGGATTATCGCAAAAGTCCGCAGCGTAATGCCGGATGTAGTCCTTCGCACTTCCCTTATTTCCGGCTTCCCAGGTGAAACAGAAGAAGACCACCGGGATCTTTTGGATTTTGTTAAAGAAATCCGGTTCGACAGGCTTGGCGTATTTACATATTCACAGGAAGAGGGAACTCCGGCCGCCAAACTGCCTGATCAGCTGAGCCAGGAGATAAAGGATAGAAGAAGAGACGAGATCATGGCCCTTCAGGAGACCATTTCCGCTGAAAAACTGAAGGAAAGAGTGGGCGATGTATTCGACCTGATAATTGAGGGGTACCTTCCGGAAGATGAGGTATATGTCGGACGTACATACATGGATGCTCCTGATGTAGACGGTCTGTTCTACGTTAAAGCCGACAGAGAGCTGATGACCGGTGATTTCATAAAAGCAGTATGCACAGGCTGCGGCAGTTATGACTTATATGGGGAGATGATATAATGAATTTACCTAACAAGCTTACAATTCTCAGATTAATATTTATCCCTTTTTACATCTTTTTTGTGATGATGGATCCTGTAATGATTTCATCAAGTGCAAATTGCGTATTCTTCAGCCACATTGCACTTGTGATCTTTATTCTGGCATCCCTTACCGATACATTTGACGGCAAGATCGCGCGCAAATACAACATGATCACGGATTTTGGAAAATTTGCCGATCCATTGGCCGACAAGATACTGGTTGTATCCGCGATGGTCTGCTTCGTTGCACTGGGAAGAATGCCTTACTGGGTCGTAATTATAATACTGGCAAGAGAATTTGCCGTATCCGGTTTCCGACTGGTCATAGCCGGAAAGGGTGTGGTCCTGGCTGCCAGCATCATTGGTAAGATGAAGACCTGTTGGCAGATGACAATGTGCGGTCTGATGACATTCGACATGGCAACGCTTGTAACTAAATATGGCTGGCCGTCAGTAATTTCCACAGTATATGATGTGCTCACCCAGGTGGCCATGTACGGTGCACTGGCACTGACCATAATCTCCATGATCGATTATTTTTATAAAAACAGGAAAAACTTTTCAACTAAGAACTGATTTTATTTTGAAATGAAGAATTTCTTCCGTAAGCTGAAAAACGGCTTTTTGACCAACCTTTATAGTGTAATTCTCCTGGCTGCTTTCAGAGTCAAGGTGATCTATGATGACCCTGAACAGAAAATGGCAAGACCACAGGGAATCTATATCTGCAATCATATGGCCCATTATGACGGTCTGGTTATGAGGGCGATTTTCAAAAAGGTTCATCTCTATTCTCTTGTTACAAGTTCCTGGTATGACAAGGGATGGGCGAGGGCTCTTTTGTTTTACGAAAATTCCATTCCTGTTGACAGGGAAAATCCGGGAACAAAATGGATACATGACTGCAGGAAAGTGCTGAAGGAAGGCAACAGCGTAAATATTTTTCCTGAGGGTCATACATCAAAATCAGATAAGATAATGGACGAATTTAAACCCGGCTTTCTTCTTTTGGCATCCATGGCAAAGGATGTACCGATCGTTCCTGTTTGTACTATTGGGGAGTACAAATGGTTTTTCGGCGAAAGAAAGAAAGTGCTTGTAGGAAAGCCGATATACTTTGATAAAAGCAAATTTGGACTTGAAAGCGGAAAAGCTGAGGCTTACGCAGCTGAGTTCAGAAATCTGATCGAGGAAATGAAGGATAGACTAAGGGAGATGTAACAATGAAGACAGCATTGATCCTTGAAGGGGGAGCCTATCGCGGTATATTTACTACCGGAGTCCTGAAAGTTTTAAATAAATACGGCATAGAATTCGATTATATTGCCGGAGTTTCTGCAGGCGCAGGAAATATTGTTGACTATGTAACAAAACGTGCAGATCTTGCTAACAGCTTTATTGCCATGATGAACAAGGAAAACTCATACGGCTTTAAGCAGCTGCTTAAAAGCGGCTATATGCTGAACATTGATTCCATGGCCAAGAATCTGATGACCCTGGACAGCAATGAGGTGGCTGACATAATGCTGCACACGCCTATCGATATAGAGATAGTGTGCTCAAATTGTTATACAGGCAGGGCCGACTACCTTTATGAGCGCAAGTCCATCAGAAAGCTTATCGAGATCGGTAAGGCCAGCTGCTCGGTGCCTGTCCTTGCAAAACCAATAACCATAAACAATGTCCCATATGTCGATGGCAGCGTAACTGATGCCATTCCAATAAAAAGGGCGCTTGTCACCAAAAAGTGTGACAAGGCTGTTGTCATTATGACAAAGCAGGAGGGAACAAAACCTACGGATTATTCTAAGATTCCTTTGACCATCAGAACCCATTTTCACTCCAAATACCCAAAGATGGAAGCTGTACTCAGGCACCGCGTGGACGAATATTACAAAGAAGTGGAATACATGAATGAGCAGGAAAAGGCTGGAAAAGTTTTTGTCATCAGACCTACAATAAAGGGAATCCACAAATTCGAGGATAACTCCACAAAGATTAAAAATTTCTACATCCACGGCGTTGACACCATGGAATACAGGATAGACGAACTGAAGGAATTCCTGAAAGACTGAAGGAAAGACGGAAGGTGGGAAAAACAACAGTATCCGATAGCGGGTACATAACTTATATAAAGCAGAATTTCAAGTTTACAAAATTGCTTTGGGGTGGTAAATTTATATAAAAGTAATAAATTTTGTTGACTTTACCACTATGAAAACAATAGACTTGCTTATACATACATACATACATACACTATAAATATGTGATTTGTATCTTTTTGGAGATGTTTTTCAAGCACATTGGCGTATTATGCCAATGTGCTTTTTATATTCTGTAAATGAATAGAGATTTGGTTGATTTTACAAGCATTCGGCAGGCGTATTACTGAATGCTTGAAAATAAAAAAAACAAAAAAGGAGGAAGCAATCGTTTGATTGCGAAAGGAAAATGACAGAATCAATTACTACAGGAATGGGAATTGCAGTGGGATTTGTTTTGATCGCTATTTTAATTGCCGTAATTTTGTTTATTATGGCATCAGGCTGGATTCTTTTTAAGAAGATTGGCCATCGGGGATGGTTAGCTCTTATACCAGGATGCAATACATTTCTTCTCATAAAGGCTCTTTTCGGTAGTGGATACAAAATTTTCATGTTTTTAATTCCATTTTATAATGTGGTATTTTTGTTCAGAATTTGTTATGTGGCAGCAAAAAAGTTTGGCCACCACGGTATCGGTTACATGTTTGCCCTGGTTTTTCTGCAGCCGGTATTTATGCCTATTCTCGCTTTAGGTTCATCACAGTTTGAAAATGGTGAACATGCTCTTACATATATGGATTTTGTAACTGCTGTTATCATAGACATTAAGAAAGCATATAAAAAGAAAGTTCAATTGAAAAAGGATTATGTTGTTTCTCACGAAGAAGACATTTCGGATGAACTTCCTGAAATTTAGAAAGAGGTATATATAATGGCAGGACGTTTTAATGAACTGTTCCGGATGTCTGAAGGAATCTGTTCGGATGATCCCGTTTCAATAGAAGTTGGTGTTCTGCAGGAAGATCTTAAGACTGGAAATAAACTGGTCCAGCTCAAAATGAAAAACAACAGCGGCAGGACAGTTTCAGGGGTGAAAGTTTTTATTGAGCCTTATACGCAAGGCCTAAAGAGCGGCAGTGAAACAGTTTTTGATTATTCCAAGCTTAATGTGCCTGCTGGTGAGCTGTTTGGCTCAAGAGTACCTGTATTTCTTGATGCACCAAATGCAGACTCGTTTAAATGTAAGATTGAGGAAGTCTTCTTTAACGATAGAACAGCAGAAAATACTGCTCAAGCAGAGAATAAGGAGGATAGCACATCAGCTGAGTCTGCTGAGCCAAAAATAAAAAACGTTTCAAATGCTGAGGTAGCTGTGCTTTCTGAAGAAGCAGTAATACCTGATGTCATTGAAGCCCCTGAAGAAGATGTGACTCCCGATGTCTATACAGCTTTTGAAGAAAAGTTGCTACCTGATGATAAGTTTCTCGAAACTAACGTGGGAGATTCTGCTGATACAGTATCACAATCAGAGGCTGGGTCTGATGTTTCTGAAATTGAGGTCGAAGAAGAAAACGACACGACGGGAGAAAATGAATGTGCAACAGCGGAATATTCAGAGCCGGATTCAGATAAAGAATCAATGCTGGGTGATGAGCCTGAACCTGCAGAGTTAGGACAAGATGATGTAGATGTTCCGGCCGAGGAAGCTATATTTTCTGGAAACTTTGACATGGCCGCACCATTTGAAACATCGGCTTCGCTCACGGATGTAACGCCTGCCGCAAAGAAGAAGAAAAGCAAAAAGAGGCTGATAATCATTGCCGCTGCCGTTGTGGTGCTTGCAGCAGCAGTTGTTTATTTTCTTTGTTTCTTTAAGACCAGCCTTAAATTAATGACAGCGGTAATGTTTCTGTTGTGCAGTCAAACATCCTAAAGACAGTTTCAGATGTTCTAAGCACCAATGGTATCAGCCTGGCAGAAAAAGATACAGTTTCTCCATCGCTTGATGCCCGGATCTGGTTCAAAAATGATGATATTGTCATCAGCAGGTATGCTAAGGTAACAATCATTGATAATGGCCAAAAGTATGAAGTGGAACTTATGGATGGTACGGTGTCCCAGGCACTTGATAAAGCCGGCATTACACTGGGCAACAATAAGCGGATTACATATAAACCGGATGACAAGCTGACTGACGGTATGCAGATCGATGTTGAAAATGCAAAGGTTGTCAATCTGTGTGATGGCAGTACCAAAGTCGAGTCGGTTGAAACATTCACCAATACTGTCGGTGAACTGGTTGAGGAACTCGGTATTGAACTCGGCGAGGAGGATTGGATTGAACCTGAGGAATCTACTTCCATCAAAGATAATCTCAATCTGACTGTTTATCGTGTAACCTATGAAGAAGAAAAGACCATTGTAACGATTCCATATGGGACAAAGACTGAATATTCCGACGATTATGACGAAGGCACGTCACAGGTAACAGTTAAAGGCCAGGAAGGCAGTAAAGATGTAATTTATCAGGTGAAAAAGATAAATGGAATGGAAGATAGCCGTGAAGT
>R11__coassemble_1937_pt1 | contig 10907 bp, 11 predicted proteins | sample R11__metabat2_high_PE_009 | metagenome-assembled genome bin R11
GAGACATCGACATCTGCAGCGTATTTATATGAGTCCATTGTAAAGCCCAGCAGCTCCTGCATGGGCCCATAATAGAGAGGAGTCACGCTGTTATACAGGGCAACAACCGAATAGTATGGCGAAAGAAGGATCAGATCGTCACAGCCGCAGACAGAAGCGGCATATGCAGCAAGTCCGGTTCCAAGGCTGTACCCCATAATGATGATATCGTCATATCCATATGCGGCATTTGATGTAAAAAAGTCCACCATGTCCACAGCCGCCTGCCGCAGTGAAGAGTCGGCGGCACGGCCCTGGCTTTTTCCGTATCCCGGCCAGTCAATGACGGCAATGTCTACATTGGAATAGGTGTCGGAAGTCCTGGAAACTTCACAGAATGTAATCATGCTTGATGCAGCGTCATCTGAAATGCCGTAAAAATATATGAGGAGCCTTTCTGCGGCAGGATTGTCAAGGAGGTAGCCTGAAAGGCAGTTTTCACCTTGAATTTCCATATAAGAAACGTTGGAAATATCGTCAAGAGCTGCAGCAGCCTCTTCGTCAAAATTAGGGTGAACCATAAACAGCGGTGTAACGAAATATGTTACTTCACAGTATAAAAAGACGGCGCCCAGCACAATGACTGAGATTTTCCACAGCTTATTTGATTTCGTAGAATTCTTTCGGGTTTTCATATGCGTTGACTTATTGCACAAAATCGATTATCATATCCTCATAGTTGGTGCTGCCGATAGCGGTTGGCCCGAATAAGTTTAGATCAAGAACGACCGCTTACTTCGAATCTGGGCGGTCGGTTTTGTTTTTGTCGATAAATCATGCAACAGCTATGCCGGCAATAAATATATCAACAGAAAAGCTGATAATAGCCAAAGCATCGATTACTGTCATGTGGCAGCCCTCCTTTCCGTATATTTTCCATTTGGAATTTTATAGTACCAGAGGGTTACAGTCCCTCTGTAAGAGGGCCAACCGCCTACCGTATGGTAGCACCGGTTGTATTTTAGCATGGCGGTGGTGCAAAATCAAACAAAAACGAACTAATGTTCGCAATGTAAGGGAGGCTTGACATGAGAATCGGACATGGATATGACGTACACAAACTGACAACTGGCAGGAAAATGATAATCGGCGGCGTGGAAATACCGTATGAAAATGGCCTTGACGGTCACTCGGATGCAGATGTACTGGTTCATGCCATAATGGATGCACTGCTGGGGGCAGCAGCCATGCCGGACATCGGAAGGATTTTCCCGGATAATGATGACAGATTCCTGGGGGCTGACAGTATAAAGCTCCTGGAAGAGGTGGGAAAGCGCCTGGATGCAGCGGGATACAGCGTGGGAAATATTGACTCCACCATCATAGCCCAGGCACCAAAGATGGCTCCACACATAGAAAAGATGCGAGCAAATATTGCGGCAGCTCTTAATGTGGACATTTCACAGGTGAATGTGAAGGCAACAACAGAAGAACACCTGGGATTTACAGGCAGCGGTGAAGGAATATCGGCTCATGCGGTTGCACTTCTGATATAATTTTGTTAAACTACAGTTTATGAATTTTGAGCCATGGAAGGCAGCAATGAATGGGATTTTTACAGTATTACAAAGAAGAGGCTGAAGTAATAATGGAACGGGACCCTGCGATAAAGGAACGCAGGGAAGTTTTGCTGTATCCGTGTTTCTGGGCTATTTATCATTATCGCAGAGCACACAAGCTGTATCTAAAGGGTAAATATTACAGAGCCAGAAAGATTTCCCAGAGGGCTGCAAGAAAAACCGGTATAGAGATTCATCCGGGTGCGCAGATCGGAAAGGGATTTTTTATTGACCACGGACATGGGGTGGTGATCGGTGAGACCACCATAATCGGCGATAATGTGACCCTTTATCAGGGCGTGACTCTGGGAGGAACCGGTAAGGAACACGGAAAACGCCACCCGACCCTGGAAGACAATGTGATGGTCAGTGTGGGAGCAAAGGTTCTGGGCTCCTTTACCATAGGCGCTAACTCCAAGATAGGTGCTGGCTCGGTAGTGCTGCAGGAGGTTCCGCCCAATTCCACGGTTGTGGGAATTCCCGGACGGGTTGTAAGGAGTGACAGCGTGGAAGTTCCCAGAAAACAGCTTGATCAGGTACACCTTCCTGACCCTGTTCATGCAGACATTGACAGACTCCAGGCTGAATACGAAGAAGTTAACCGTAAACTGGACATGATCCTTGCGGCAGATAATAAAGAGGAAAAATAATGAAAATCTACAACACATTAACAGCACAGAAAGAAGAACTGGTCCCACTTGAAGAGGGCAAGATAAAAATGTATGTATGCGGACCCACCGTATACAATCTGATACACATCGGAAATGCCAGACCAATGATAGTTTTTGACACATTCCGCCGTTACCTCGAGTATAAGGGCTATGACGTAAATTATGTATCAAACTTCACTGACGTGGATGACAAGATCATCAAAAAGGCCAATGAAGAAGGCGTAAGCTGCGACGAGATCTCAAAACGCTATATCGAGGAGTGCAAGAAGGACATGGCCGGTATGAATGTAAAGCCTGCCACAACTCATCCTTTGGCAACCCAGGAAATTGATGGTATGATCGACATGATACAGACCCTTATAGATAAGGGTTATGCTTATGCGGCAGAAGATGGAACCGTTTACTACAGAGTCCGTCAGTTTAAAGATTATGGAAAGCTGTCCCACAAGAATCTGGACGATCTGGAAAGCGGACACAGAAAAGAAAAGGAAGCCATTAAAGTTACGGGCGAGGACAATAAGGAAAGTTCATTTGACTTTGTTCTCTGGAAGCCTAAAAAAGAAGGCGAGCCATATTGGGAGAGTCCATGGTGCCAGGGGCGTCCGGGGTGGCATATTGAATGTTCTGTAATGAGCAAAAAATATCTGGGCGACCAGATCGACATTCATGCCGGTGGAGTGGACCTGGTATTCCCTCATCATGAAAATGAAATTGCCCAGAGCGAGGCTGCAAATGGCGTAGAGTTTTCAAAATACTGGATGCACAACGCTTTCCTGAACATCAACGGCGAAAAGATGAGCAAGTCGCTGGGCAACTTTTTTACGGTAAGGGATATCAGCGAACATTATGACCTTCAGGTACTGAGATTCTTTATGATCAGCGCCCATTACAGAAGCCCGTTGAATTTCTCCGATGAGCTGATGGAAAGTGCAAAGGCAGGCCTTGACAGAATTGTAAATACAGTTGCAAATCTTGACTTCATTCTGGAAAACGGTGCAAACCGCCCTCAGGAAATGCAGGACGGTGAAGATAGTGCCTTTGCGGATGAATATGTTAAAAAGTTTGAAAATGCCATGGACGATGACTGCAATACAGCGGATGCAATTTCGAGCATCTTTGAACTGGTTAGAGCAATCAACAGTGCAGTAGGTGAAAATTCATCAATCGCTTTTGTTCAGTTGGCCAAGGATAAGCTGGTAATGCTCTGTGACGTCCTGGGAATCATTACTGAAAAGAAGACAGATGACCTGGATAGTGAAGTAGAAGCACTTATTGCTGAACGTCAGGCAGCAAGAAAGGCAAAGGATTTCGCAAGAGCCGATGCCATAAGAGATCAGCTGCTTTCCATGGATATTATACTTGAAGACACCAGAGAGGGCGTTAAGTGGCACAGGAAGTAAAAACTCATGTGGATCCGGATTCGGTTTCAAGTCTGACATTGGCATATGTGGGAGACTCAGTTTATGAACTGATTGTCAGAACCATGGCACTGGAGGCTCATAACGGGAACGCAAATGATGTGAATAAATTTGCCAAGAGCTATTCAAATGCACAGATGCAGGCAAAAATAGCCGACAGCCTTTTAGAAGAATTTACCGAGAAGGAACTGCAGGTTTATAAAAGAGGCAGGAACGCAAAATCTGTTTCGGCTCCACGCACATGTACGATCAGCGAATACAGAAGGGCTACCGGGCTGGAGGCCTTGTGCGCTTACCTTTATCTGAAAGGTGATGCTGCAAGAGCGCATGAACTGATAAAACTGGGAATGGAAAAGATTAAAACTAATGGCTGAAAACAAAGAAACAAGAGAATTTCAGAAATATAAGAAAGACAGACCCCCGCTTGATGAAAACCGGGGGGAGAGAAAAGAACCTGCCTGGAAAGAAAAGAAGGACCAAAGGCCTGCTAGAAGCAGAAAACCTTATCAAAAGTCTGGATCCTCAGAGAAAAATAACGAGCTGATGGTGGAAGGCAGAAATGCAGTTACTGAGGCTCTTAAGACAAATGAAAATGTGGACAAGCTCTATGTGCAGGAAGGCCTGAAGGACGGACCGGTAAACGTCATTGTGGGAATGGCAAGAGCAAAGGGCATATTGACAGTCTATGTGCCGAAGGAAAAACTGGACGAGATGAGCGAAACCGGAAGGCATCAGGGAGTTATCCTGAACCTTTCGGCAGTTGTATATGCAGAGGTTGATGATATTCTGGCAAAGGCAGAGGAAAAGGGAGAGAAACCTTTTATATTTGTCCTGGACGGAATAGAAGACCCTCATAATCTTGGAGCCATCATCAGAACTGCCAATCTGGCCGGAGCGCACGGAGTCATTATACCTAAGCACAGGGCTGCGACAGTTAACTCAACAGTTGCAAAGTGCAGCGCGGGAGCAGTTTACCACACACTGATAGCAAAGGTTACAAACATCGGACAGGCCATCGATTACCTGAAAGAAAAGGGCGTGTGGTTTGCCTGCGCCGACATGGGCGGACAGGTAATGTATGATCTGAATCTGACAGGCGCCATTGGCCTTGTGATCGGTAATGAAGGCGAGGGCGTAAGCCGCCTGGTAAAAGAAAAATGTGATTTTATCGCCGGTATCCCGATGAAGGGAGACATTGACTCACTTAATGCATCAGTGGCTGCAGGCATTCTGGCCTGGGAGAAGGTGCGCCAGGATCTTAAAGCAAAGTAAACTATGGCCGTGAAAGAGGAGCAATCTTACACGGCTTTTTTATAGAGATAATCATGAAGGAAAAAATTAAAGGATATCTTGAATTATATTGGACAATGTTTTTGATCGGCGTCACGACATTTGGCGGCGGTTATGCCATGGTATCCATTATCCAGAGGGAACTGGGCGAAAGGAAAAAATGGATTGACGAGGAAGAATTGATGAACTACATCGCAATCTCCCAGATCACTCCGGGCATCGTGGCAGTAAATATTTCCACATTTGTCGGATATAAAAGAAAAGGTATACTGGGCGGTGTAATTTCCACACTTGCAGTGGTGACTCCATCAATCATCATCATAACCATAATCGCAGCAGTTCTGGCCAATTTCTACGATAATGAGTATGTGCGTCATGCATTTGCGGGCATCCGTGTATGCGTGTGCGTGCTGATAATAAATGCGACAATAGGTTTCTTTAAGAAATCCCTGGTCGATGTACTGACGATAGTGCTGTTCGCAGGAGTATTTATTGTGGCATTTTTTACATCCTTCAGTACGGTTTACATCGTCCTGATAATGATTGCACTCAGCGTAGTGATCACACTTATAAAGGGAAGAAGGTGTACTAAATGATCACGCTTCTTCTCATGTGTTGGAATTTTTTTAAGACAGGTCTTTTCGCAGTTGGCGGGGGACTTGCAACAATTCCGTTCCTTTATGAAATGAGTGATAAGTTTCCGGACTGGTTTTCACATTCTGACATATTGAACATGCTGGCAATTTCAGAATCCACCCCCGGTGCAATTGGAATCAACATGTCAACCTACAGTGGTTATACTGTAATGTCCAAACTTGCCGGCAACACCTGGGCAGGTCTGGGTGGTGGAATATGTTCTACACTTTCTCTGGCACTTCCTTCAATAATAGTAATCCTGATAATTGCCAAGATACTTGATAAGTTCAGGGACAATCGTTTTGTAAACGGAGCATTTTATATACTGCGCCCAACATCCACTGCCTTGATAGCTTCAGCCGGCATGGGCGTTTTCTTTGCTGTTTTTTTTGACGTTGATGATATCAGCTTTTCCATATTCAGTCATCTGGGGGACTTCTTCACTCATGTGAACTGGCAGATGCTGATACTATTTGCAGTTCTCATGGTTCTCATGAATATAAAGGCCCTGAAAAAAATACATCCAATTGCGTTTATTGCATTTTCTGCATTAATCGGTATCATTTTCCGATTTTAATGCAAGCGGGAAGAAAAAATTTTCAAAATGCAAAAAAAACTCCCTTAAATCTAAAAAAAGCAACCCTATTACAACAGAATTAAAGAGTATATAATCAATTTTGGTGTAGTCTCAGGGCGCATCACCTGACATTTCGGGACAAGTCAGGTCTGTTTTTGTTGTTATTATCAAAAGGAGAGAGGGTAAAAGACATGAATAAGTACGGTTTATTGATCGATGTCTACTACTGCACAGGCTGCCACTCATGTGAAGTTGCATGTGAGCAGGAAAATCATCTCGATGCTGACCAGTTCGGAATCAAAGTCACAGAGATGATCCTTAAAGAGAAGGACAAGCTTAACATCGATTATGTTCCTTATGTAACAAATCTTTGTAATCTTTGCCTTACACGTGTAGCAGGCGGACAGCGCCCATCATGTGTTAAGCATTGCCTGGCTCAGTGCATTAAGTTCGGTACTGCAGAAGAGCTGACAGAAGAGGCTAAGAACAACAGTAAGAAACCAATGATCTTTATCAAATAATCGGCGGGATCATCATTCGGGAATAATTACGAGGTAAAATATGAGTACAAGATATTTAGAGGATGGCACTAAGGTTGTTCAGACCGGTGCATGGTCAGGTGGTCCTGGCTGCCACGGTGGTTGTGGCGTAGAATTATACATTAAGGATGGCAAGCTCCTTAAGGTAGAGGGTGATGAGAGTCATCCATTCCTTCAGGGACGTCTGTGCCCAAGAGCTCTTGCTCTTACACAGTACGCTTATCATCCAAACCGTCTCCAGTATCCGCTTCGTCGTGTAGGCGCACGTGGAGAAGGCAAGTGGGCAAGAATCTCATGGGATGAGGCCCTTGATGAAGTTGAATACAAGATGAAGAAGATCAGGGATGAGTACGGCGCTGAGGCCATGACATTTGGTCAGGGTACAGGACGTGATGCCGGTGGATCTCTTATCTTCCTTGCGTATGCATACGGTTCACCAAACTGGACACTGTTCGGACTTTCAGGAATCGCATGCTTCACACCAAGACTTGCAGCTATGAGCATGGTTGCAGGTGATATCCAGTTTGAGGATGCAGCACAGTGCTCACCTGAGCGTTACAATGACCCAGAGTGGAAATGGCCTGAGCTGATGATCATCTGGGGTCGTGGAACAAGAGGATCTCAGTGTGCGGACCACTATTACTCAAGCCACTGGGTAATCGACATGATGAAGCACGGCACAAAGATGATCGTTGTTGACCCACGTCAGACATGGATGAGCACACGTGCAGAACTGTGGTGCCAGCTCCGTCCTGGTACAGATGCAGCATTTGCACTTGGAATGATGAATGTAATCATCAACGAAGACCTTTACGATCATGAGTTCGTTGAAAAGTGGACTTATGGTTTCGATGAACTGAAGGAACGTGTACAGGAGTACACACCGGAAAAGGTTTCTGAGATCACTTGGGTACCTGCAGAGGATATCGTTAAGTGTGCAAGAATGTATGCAGCTGCAAAGCCTGCATCAATCCGTTGGGGACAGCCTCTTGACTCTAATGCAAACTCAATCGGTACTATCCAGGCTCTTAACTGCCTTTGGGCTATTACAGGAAACCTTGATGTACCTGGCGGTGAGATCATTGCACGTCCTCCGTATAAAGTAACTATCTACCCATATTCAACATGGGAGACAGTACAGCTTTACGGACAGCAGTTTGTAGATACAATGAACAAGAAACGTATCGGATGCCACGAGTACCCACTGGTTAAGAACTTCCGTTCATGGGCTATTTCCGATGACGTTCTGAGACAGATGGAGACACAGAAGCCATATCCTATCCGTGGTCTCTACCTTTACACAAATAACTTCATGGCTTGTACAGCACAGGACCCTCGCCGTTACTACGAGGCTGTTAAGAAGCTTGACTTCAACGTTGTCGCTGATACATTCATGACACCTACATGCCAGGCTATCGCAGATATTATCCTGCCTGGTACAACATTTGCAGAGAAGGACTCTGTATTTACAACAGGTGTTCCTCTTAATGCAATCCATAAGCAGATACAGGTTGCAGAGTGCCGCGGACATTGGGACGTAGCATTCGAGCTGGCTAAGAGACTTAATCCACAGGCGGTTCCATGGCCTACCTTAAGAGATCTGTTCACAGACCGTATCTCAGTATGCGGAAGAACATTTGATGAACTTGCAGAGAGCCCATGGGCACTTGCTCCAAAGGATCACGAGAGCGGATGTTCAGGATACTACCGTCATGAGAAGGGACTCCTTCGTGCAAATGGCGAGCCTGGATTCAACACACCTACAGGTAAGGTTGAACTTCACTCTACACTCCTTGAGAAGTACGGCGCGGATCCACTTCCGCATCATGAGGAGCCTATCGAGAGCCCGATCAGCACTCCTGAGGTATTCGCAGAGTACCCACTGATCATGATCACAGGACGTCGTATGCCTACAATGTTCCATTCAGAGCACAGACAGATTCCTTGGCTTCGTCAGTTCGAGCAGGAGCCTGAGTGCCAGATCAACCCTAAGACAGCTGCTAAGTTCGGCATCAATGACGGACAGTGGATCTGGGTTGAAGGTGTTCGTGGTAAGATTAAGAGAAAGGCTAAGGTTACCCCTGTCGTTCATGAGAGCATCGTAATGTGCCCACATGCATGGTGGCTCCCTGAGACAGAAGGAAAGGCTCCAAACCTCTTTGGAGTATGGGATATCAACGTTAACCAGCTGATCCCTACAGGACACAACCATCCTGAGACAGGATACGGCGGAGCCCCAACAAAGACAATGCTTGTAAAGGTATATCCGCTTGGAGAGAATGACGCTATCCCTACAGAGAATACAAGAGTCAATAAGCTTGACTTCTCTGACCTTTACGATACAGTTCCAGAAGGCGATTACAACGATCCAAACTATCTTGGAGACAAGCCAAGAGAGTTTGCTGATTCCCGGGCATGGGATCAGCCATGGAATGTTCCACAGTACAGCTTCAAGGTTAGGCCTGAAACAGGATTCGAAGTTAAGCATCCTTCACAGGAAGAGATCGTATCTCATATACGTGAGTTTAAGGCTAAGTTTGGCTGCGAGTGGCAGATGGATAACTACGAGACTGAGACTGTGACAGATGCTGAAACTCTTATCAAAGAGAATGGAAAACTTTCTACAGTTGAGGGAACAGCAGCATTTAATGAGAGGGTTATGTAATTATGAAATTATATGCATATAATAAACCGATTGGAACTATTGCTGCAGCAGGAGAGGTTGCGGCAATCCCTGCGGGAGCAGAAGCAGTAGAGGGAGTATTTCCTACAGAAAATGTTACACTTTATCCTGTAAGTGAACTGGCTGAAGATTCAAAAGGTCTCGTTATAATGACAGACGATGCATCCCAGGTTGAAGCACTTAAAGTAAAGCTTGCAGACTGCGAAATGGAGTTCCATGTAGATGTTGATCATCCTTTCAATACTCCTGTTATCCAGAAGATCAGAGCAGATCATGCCTGCAAGATCAGCTGGACAGAGGCTGATGGAACAGTTATCAGCATCAAGCCTTGCAGTGAGCAGATCCTTAAAAGTATTATGGCAGGCGAAGGCTACAACGTAAGACTTCTTAAGAAGTACAGAGTTGCCAATCTCAAGATTAAGAAGGTTGCTCTCGGCGCTTACGCTGAGTACACTGAAGCTGAGGTTGCAGCATTTCTTGCATAATTAAATATCAGATTATGTCGTATTGAAACAAAGGGTACCGTTTAGCACGGTACCCTTTTTGTCTGAACGTTTGCAGCACATTTGAGAAGGAAAAAACGTCAGTACTTGACGGAAATAGGCTTAGAGAGTAAAATCACGATAGATGATTGTATACCAGTATGGGATCCGTGTGCCGGAAATCCGGGGACAGGTTCTTGTATTTCTCAGAATACAGAAAGACAGGTGAACAGTATGAACAGAAGAACAAAAAGTGCATTACTTGATATTGCAGCAGAACTGATCGTAAGCCCAATTGCTCTTTATGCGAAAGCAACACAGCTTAAAGGTAAGTTTGACGAATCTGAAACAGGTAAGAAAACAAACGCAGCTGTTAAGAAGGCCGGAGACGGTCTGAAACAGGCCGGCGCTGACATCAGCACCGCTGCGAAGACATTTGCCGACAGCGAAACGGGCCAGTTTGTTAAAAATACGGCTATAAAGACCGGTGATGCAATCTCGGAGAAGGCAAAACAGGTTGCAGAGTCTGAGACGGTTCAGAAGGTTAAAACAGCAGCAACTGATACATTCCAAAAGGTTGCAGAGTCTGAGACAGTTCAGAATGCTGTCGCATCTGTTAAGGAAACAGCCCAGAAGGTATCTGAGAATGAAACAGTTCAGAAGGTTAAGGAAAGCGCAGCCGGTGCCGTACAGGGGGCAAAGGATGTTATTTCTGATATCAAGGGCTTCCTGAAGCCGGAAGAAGCTGAAAATGAAGGCGAGGTTGCCGACATTATTGACGGTGTAGACTTTTCGCAGATAGTATCAAAGGAAGACGAAGAGGCAGCAGCTGAAGAAGAAGTGCTTCCACCTATCGATGAAGAGGAAAGTGCCAAAGAGTTTGAAGCCGAAGCAGAAAAGCTCGAGGAAGAGATTACGGACACTGTCCTTAACGATAACAACTGATCGGTATGCCGCAGCCACAGCCACCATGGCATCATATGCTGCAGTGAAAACGCTCGAAAGTGCTAACC
>R11__coassemble_2024_pt1 | contig 10527 bp, 9 predicted proteins | sample R11__metabat2_high_PE_009 | metagenome-assembled genome bin R11
GTATGAACGTAGAGGAGCAGATGGGTTCCGGAGCCGTGTTCTACCACCTGGGAAATACTGCTGAGTTTAGAGGTTTTAATGGCCTCAAGCAGGTTTTTTCTCAGGTTGCTGTAATAAGTCTTTAATCTGTTGATATGGCGTTCAAAATATCCTTCAGAGATAAATTTGGCCAAAGTATGCTGCTCAAAACTGGAAACAGAGCAGGAATAAAAGCTGAGAGTATCCTTATACCGCTGAAGAAGTTTCATGGGAAGAACCATGTAGCTTATGCGAAGAGCCGGAACCATGGTCTTGGAAAAGGTGTTCATATAGATTACCTTTTCCTGATTATCCGCAGTGTATAATGGGGATATGTAAGTCCCCTTATAGTGGAATTCGCTGTCGTAATCATCCTCAATGATGTAGCGTTTTTTTACTTTGTAAGCCCATTCAAGAAGTTCACTGCGCCTTGCGACCGGCATAATGGTGCCTGTGGGAAAATGGTTGGCAGGAGAGACATGAACCACATCCGCACCGCTCTCTTCCAGCGCATCTATCATCAGTCCTTTATCATCTGTCGGGACAAAAGTACTTGGACTTCCGTAGGATGTGACCAGAGAAGCCAGGGTTTTATATCCGGGGTCTTCAAATCCAAAGGTACAGGCCCTGCCGAACATCTGGGCAAGACGTCCATACAGATATTCGGTACCGGCACCGATAATAATCTGGGACGGGTTTACCTGCATTCCTCGGTGAGAGCGGAGATACTCCGCTATGGCTTCCCGCAGTGCAGGCAGGCCGTTGTAAGGAATGGTTCTGTAGAGAGTTTCATTTTTCTGATCCAGAGTCTGACGCATCAGCTGGTTCCATACCGAGCGGGGAAAAAGATTCAAATTGATGCGGTTTGCATTAAGATCTGCAAAAAATTCGTGCTCCTTTTCCTCTTCAGAATGAGGAATTTCGTCCCTGGCGGGAACAGAGCCTAATCGGCCAATGTCCTTTTGAACAAAATATCCCTTTCTCTCCTTGGTGTAGATATAGCCTTCTGCCGCGAGTTGGTCGTAGGCATTTGCAACTGTGATGTTTCCCACATTCAGATGCGTCGCAAGGGATCTTTTAGACGGAAGACGTTCACCCTCTTTTAATTTGCCGTTTATAATGTCATCGCGAATCAGTTGATAAAGATATATATACTTTGGAAGATTATTTTCATTTTCCAGATTATATGTCAGCATGTGGTCTCTCCTGGTCTTGTTAAAATTGCATTTTAAAACAAAAATGATAATACCATAATAGGACAGTGAGGTAAAGGAAAGAAATGCCTCGAAAACTTCATAAAAGTAGATTATAATCTGCCTTGAACCAATACCGGGCAGCAAAGTCTTCCCGGAGGATGCAAACCGCTAAAAATAAACGTCAAAGTACATACAGGGAGTCTTAATATGATAACCATAGATAAACAGTTTGTGGAGCAAAGAATAGTCAAAAGGGCCAGGGATGCCCATAAAGGTAATTTTGGCAAGGTGCTTGTATACGCGGGTTCTGCAGGAATGGCGGGGGCTGCCATTTTGTGTGCAAGAGCAGCCCTCAGGAGCGGTGCGGGACTTGTAAGAATTCTGATCCCGTCATTTGAAGGTCCGCTGCTGGGGATTTTTCAGTGCAGCGTGCCGGAAGCGACATGCGTTCAGTACAGTGAGGGAATGGATTTTTCGGAGTATGATGCGATCGCAGCGGGACCGGGACTTGGAAGGGAGGATGTCTGCCGGCATATTCTTTCTGATATTATTTCCCGTTATCAGGGAAAACTGGTGCTGGATGCAGATGCACTGAACCTTGTGTCAGCCTCTCAGTCTGTGGGGAATCTTGTAAAGTGCTCTGAGGCAGAAATAGTAATGACGCCCCATGTGGGTGAAGCAAGACGACTTTTGGGGAGAAACATCATTGACATGAGCTGCGGTGAAGGCAGAAAATCCGCTCTTGAGACGATTGCTGAAATGTATGGTGCGGTTGTTGTGCTTAAAGGCGCAGGGACACTGGTGGGAGACAGCAGCGCTCTTTACATCAACACCACAGGAAATCCGGGCATGGCTACCGGGGGATCCGGAGATGTACTGACCGGGGTCATTGCTTCCTTGTGTGGGCAGGGACTTAATCCACTGGAGGCTGCCGCCTGCGGAGTATGGGTCCATGGAAAAGCCGGAGACATGGCGGCCGGAGACATGGGGGAGATGGGCCTTATATCGTCTGATATAGCGGACTATGTTCCAAAAGCGTTAAAATCGGTTTATTAAAATGGGAGAATGAACATGACTGACAAGAAGCTGTGCTTTAAAGTGCTTGAAAGGCCGGTGGAAATACGAATATCCGACACCGGAAGCGGCCTGAACATATTGATAACAGGAGGGGATAAACCCCATATAGGAGCAGTGTCAGTAAAGAGCCCGGGAAGGGCTCTTGAAACGGTTCTGTTTCCATCCCATAAAGACAATGTGATATCTGATAAATGGGCAGTGACATTCAGCGAAAAATATAATGCTGCCGCAGCAGTAAGCTGTGGTATCCATTATGACAATATTTCAAAGGATGAAATAAAAGAAGTGGTAAAAAGGATGGATGAAATCCTGGAGGAGTTGACCGGGAAAGGGCAGGGCATATGATAAGAGACATAGATGAAAACCAGATAAGACCAGAAAGGTTGATGTCATCAAATGACATGGCAAAGCTGGGCTGCAATGACTGCGTGGGATGTTCGGAGTGCTGCAAAGACAGGGCGGCAGACATCACATTGGACAGTTGGGACATGAAAAAATTAAAGGAAGGCACGGGAAAAAGCTTTGAGGATCTGATGAGCCTGGGCCTTATAAAAATAACCCTGGTTAATAATATTCTTTTGCCGGTACTGGGGAAAAAGGCCGAAAAAGACGAGTGCATTTTCCTTGGAGAGGACGGAAGGTGCAGTATTCATGCGTACAGACCAGGCATATGCAGAATGTTTCCTCTGGCCCGTCTTTACCGGGAAGACGGAAGCTTTTCGTATTTTATGCAGGACGGTGAATGCAGCAGAGGAAACGGAGTCAAGATCAAGATCGGTAAGTGGCTTGGGGTAGGAAATGTGGCACGCTATGAGCAGGAAGTCAGGGAATACCACGACCGTTTGACTGAACTGAGGGAGAAATGTGCGCAGGCCGGGTCCCAAAGTGAATTGGTTCAGCTTCAGAGCCGGTTTTTAAGAGAAAATTTTGACAGGATGTGATGCGGGTCTGCAAAAATTCCGATACCTGGACAATAGAAAGGATTTTGCAATTAAAAATTCATAAAAACCAATCATACAATAAAATGGAAAAATTGTAGTCATATGTGTTAAAATAGCATTTTAAATACATGTGTACCGAAAGGAGGAGCTGCATGAAAAAACAAAAAGGCCTTAAGGGTGGAATAATAATGCTGTGGATCCTGGGTGTACTGGTCATTCTGGCTGCAATTTTTGTCGCTTTAACGGTAAATAAGGAAATTACACTGACCATTAACGGGGATGATCCGGTCGTTGTGTCTTATGGGTCCGTATACACGGAACCCGGGGCCGAGGCTGTCTGGCACTGCCGCATGCTGAGCTTTATAGGGGGCGAAGCTGAAGTTGTGGTAAACGGTGAGGTTGATACATCAAAGGTCGGGACTTACACGATAAAATATACCAGTGATTATAAGAACAGTCATGCGGAGGCCGAAAGAACTGTAAATGTCGTAGATGACGAGGCTCCGGTGATCAGCTTAAAAACAGGAGAAGATTATTATACACTGCCGGGTGAGGATTATATTGAGGAGGGATACACCGCCTACGATAATGTGGACGGGATTCTGACAGATAAAGTTGTAAGGGAAGAAAAAGACGGTGTTGTTACATACACTGTGAAAGACGCGGCAGGAAACAGCACAACAGTTACAAGGAACATAGTATATGATGACAGGGAAGCTCCGGTAATTACCCTGGATGGTCCGGATCAGGTTACCGTGGGTAATGAATGGAACTGCACTTACAAAGCCCGGGACAATGTAGACGGGGATATTACGGATAAGGTTATTGTAACGGGAACAGTTGATATAAATACTCCAGGAACATATGAAGTGACATATTCTGTCGTTGATACATATGATAATAAGACGGAAGTTAAAAAAACTGTCACTGTATTAAGCGCTGAAAAAGGAAGCCAGCCATGGGGCGAGGCGGTAACCGGGACCAAGATAGTATTCCTGACGTTTGATGACGGACCGGGAGAATATACCGAGGAAATCCTTGATACTTTGAAAGAATATGATGTCAAGGCAACCTTTTTTGTAACAGATCAGTTTCCGGAATATCAGGACCTTTTAGCCAGGGAAGCCGATGAAGGGCATACGGTCTGTGTCCACTCTTATTCCCACGATTATTCAATTTATACAAGTGAGGATGAGTTCTGGCAGGATTTTGACAGTATGAATGATGTAATTGAAAACTGGACAGGAGCGCGTTCGGATATTTTCAGATTTCCGGGCGGCAGTTCGAATACGGCAAGCGCTGTTTATAATGAGGGAATAATGTCTTCCTTGGTGTTTAAGGCGAACGAGTTGAATCTTGATTATTATGACTGGAATGTAGACAGTGGGGATTCAAGCAGCAGCGAAAGCAGTGAAGATATCGCAGCAAATGTTATTGCGGGAATGGAAAATAATGAGATATCGGTTGTGCTCATGCATGATGTTAATGAGGCAACTGCAGGTGCCCTTGAAACCATAATCCAGTATGGAATGGATAACGGATATACGTTTATGAGTATGTACAAAGGATGTTTTACATGTCATCACGAGGTAAATAATTGATGGGAAAAATTTATTTCCTGATGGGAAAAAGTGCTTCCGGCAAGGATACAGTATACAGAAAGCTTATAAATGACAAGGAACTGGACCTGAAAAAATATGTTGGATATACCACCAGACCCATACGCTTCGGCGAGACTGAGGGGGAGGAATATCATTTTACAGATAAAAAACAACTGGAAGCCTTTGAAAAGAGCGGAAAGCTGATTGAAAAAAGAGTATATCATACAGTTTATGGGGACTGGTATTACTTCAGTGTGGATACGGATGAAGTAAACCTGGAGAAGAATGATTATCTTTACATAGGCACACTGGAATCATTTGTAAAAATGTGTGAATACTACGGCAGGGACAGAGTTGTCCCAATATATCTGGAAATAGATGACGGACTTAGGCTGGAAAGGGCACTTTCCAGGGAACGGCAGCAGGCAAACCCCGGTTATAAGGAGATGTGCAGGAGATTTCTGGCGGATTGCGAGGATTTCAGCGAAGATAAACTGGCGGATGCCGGCATAACATGCCGGTTTAACAATACTGACATGGACACATGTCTGGCTGACATAAGGAGCAGGGTTTTCCATATGCGTGGAAGGGCAAACGCTGAACTGTAATGTTTGAGTTAACCGAAGTACTTGAAAATAAAAAAAATATTGAACATTTGTCAAAGGCCCATGAAAAAGGGAAATTATCTCACGCCTATATTATTAACGGGGCAAATGGCAGCGGCAAAAGGACTTTGGTCAGATTTATTGCGGCCGGTCTTTTATGTGATAAGACACATGACAGCGAAGATGACCAGCCGAGCTTTTTCAGTATGATGGGTATGGAAAAGCCGCCGCTCCGCTCACTAAGCCAGGGTCCCTGCAGGGAGTGTCCGTCGTGTGCAAAGACATTAAGCGGAAACCATCCTGACATAATATACGTTAGACATGAAAAGGCCAATCTGATAAAGGTTGATGAGATCAGGGACCAGGTCATTGACGACATTGCAGTTAAGCCATATTACGGTCCGTATAAGATTTATATAATCGAAGATGCCCATCTGATGAATGAAAATGCTCAGAATGCGCTTCTTAAAACGATTGAAGAACCTCCGGAGTATGCGATAATCTTCCTGCTGACGGAAAATGCAGACGGTTTTTTGGATACCATAAGGTCCAGATGTATCAGGCTGGACATGGAACGGCTGCCGCAGGAATTGATAGAAGCATATCTGACTGAAAAAATGGGAGTGCCTTCTGAAACAGCGGCAGATTTTGCGGCTTTTGCAAAAGGCAATCTGGGACAAGCAATACATATGGCCAGTGAAACAACTGAAAGCGAGTTGATGAATCTGGTAGTAGACCTGCTCAAGCATGTTGAAGATATGAATGCTGTGGAAATTTTTGAAAATGCCGCAGCTTTGGGAAAGGAAGATACGGACGAGGTTTTGAACCTGACGAGAGTATGGGTCAGGGACATGCTTATGCTGAAGGCAACGGCAGGAGCCGCAGATTTATATTTTCCAAGAGAGAGGAAATATCTTGCCGGTCAGGCGGGAAAGATTTCATATGAAAATATAAATGAAATGATAAAAGCAATAGATACGGCAAGGGAGCGTTTGACATTCAATGTCAAGGCAGAAGCTGTTCTTGAAAATCTCTTTCTGGCAATCCGCCGGAACGGTAAAAATAAAGGAAGTAACATATGATAAAAGTAATAGGTGTTAAATTTAAAGCAAACAGCAAGATCTACTATTTTGATCCGGGTGACATCGAAATAAAAGACGATGATTCGGTAATCGTGGAAACAGCCAGAGGAGTCGAGTTCGGAGATGTGGCTTTTCCGGTAAGGGAAATCGAAGACGGTGAGATCACATCGCCGCTTAAACCGGTGATCCGCGTTGCTACAGATGCAGACCGTAAAAAACTGGAAGAAAATGCCCAGAAGGAAAAAGCTGCATTTGATGTATGCAATGAAAAGATTGCAAGGCATGGGCTGGATATGAAACTGGTGAATGTGGAATACACTTTTGACGGAAGCAAGATATTATTCTACTTTACTGCGGATGGACGTGTTGACTTCAGGGAACTGGTAAAGGATCTGGCAAGTGTCTATAGGACCAGGATTGAGCTGAGACAGATTGGAGTCAGAGATGAGACGAGAGCAATGGGAGGGATAGGCATATGTGGAAGAGAATTTTGCTGCCATGCCTTTCAGAGTGATTTTCAGCCCGTATCCATCAGAATGGCAAAAGATCAGAATCTCAGTCTGAATCCAACTAAGATATACGGAGCCTGCGGCAGATTAATGTGCTGCATCCGGTATGAGGAAGAAACTTACAAAGAGCTGAATAAAAATCTTCCGCGCGTGGGAGATGAAACAACCACAGAGGACGGTCATCACGGGGTGGTAAGTTCTGTTAACATATTAAGACAGAAGATAAAGGTCATCGTTGATGTGGGAAATGACGAGAGGGAAATGCGTGAATATGAAGCAGGAGTGCTGAAATTCACCAGGAAAAATAAAGGCGGAGAGAAGAAACAGGCTCCGAGCAAGGAAGAACTGCAGATCCTGGCTGACATGAAAAAGGACCCTAAGTAAAGATGGAAGTTAAGCTTCTGGAAAATGAAAGAATAGATGATCTTGAGCGCAATGGCTACAGGATCATTCAAAACAGCAATGGGTTCTGTTTCGGCATGGACGCGGTGCTGCTTTCGGGGTTTGTGCAGCCAAAGACCCGGGGCAAGGTGGTGGACCTTGGCACAGGAACGGGCATAATTCCGATTCTGCTTAGAGCAAAGACTGCTTCCAGAGACATTTATGGACTTGAGATCCAGGATATCAGTTTCGACATGGCAGAAAGAAGCGTCAGACTAAACAATCTGCAGGATGAGGTTCACATTGTTAAAGGCGACATTAAGGAGGCCTCGGAAATTTTTGGAAAGGGAAGCTGCGATTGCGTAACAAGCAACCCACCTTATATGAAACCGGACGGAGGGCTTAAAAACCCCAATGAGTCGAAGGCCATAGCCAGACATGAGTTATTATGTACTTTTGAGGATGTGGCAGAGCAGAGCGCAAAGCTCCTTAAGGAGGGCGGAAAATTCTATCTTGTCCACAGACCTGAACGGCTGGCTGAGATAATGGACACTTTAAGGCAGTATCGCCTGGAGCCTAAAAGGCTGAAAATGGTCCACTCTTTTGTTGACAGCGAGGCCGTGCTGTTTCTCCTCGAAGCATCCCTGGGCGGCAGAAGCGGCATGAAGGTTGAAAAGCCTTTGATAATTTATAAGGAAAAAGGCGTCTATACAGACGAAATATACGATATATATGGATTTTGATGAAGTTTTAAGCCGGGTTCCCACACCCCATAATGCTGCAAGGAAGGATCAGATTGCGGATGTGGTGCTGATGCCGGGGGATCCCATGAGGTCCAGGTGGATTGCAGATGCATTTTTTGAGGAGGCCCAGCTGGTAAACAATATAAGAGGCATGCAGTGCTATACCGGGTACTGGCAGGGACGCAGGGTAACTACAATGGCCAGCGGCATAGGAATTCCATCCATAAGCGTGTTCGCATATGAACTGTTTAACTTTTATGATGTAAAAACAATCATAAGAGTGGGAACGGCGGGGAGCATACAGGAAGACGTGCATGTCGGAGACATAATCATATGCGACGAGGCATTTACCACTTCAAATATTTTTGATTACATGGATCTGCCTGAAGATTATGTTCCGAGGCCTACCAGACTGCTTTTAAACAGAGCGATCAACATGGCTGCGGGCATGGACATAAAAGGAAAAGTCCATGTGGGTTCTGTCCTCAGCGAGGACCTGTATTATTGTCAGAAGGACCTGGTAAGCATATATCAGGAAAAGGGTGTGCTTGCCTTTGAGATGGAGGCAGCAGCGCTTTTCGCCCTGGCAAAAGATGCAGGAAAGAACGCATTGGCAGTGTTTACGGTTTCCAATGAAATATTAAACGGAACAGAAATGCCGCCCAAGGAAAGAGAAAATTCACTTAAGGAAATGGTAGAGATTGCATTGAGGGCGGCTTTCATACCGGAAAATAGATAATTTTAGAAGAACATAAACGATGAAGAAATACATTAGAGAGCTGGTTGAAGGAAACTGTAAGGCTCTGAAGGAAAGTAATAAAACTTTGGAAGACATCTTCGGCATCATGTTTTCCAGAAAAGATGAAATAATGGCTCAGTGGCTGGAAGACGGTCAGGTAATGAGCATGAATTTTGCGGAGGGCGAGAGGCGGATCAGAAATGCTGCCTATGTGCTGAGCAGGAAAATCTCAAAGCCGGGGAATTTTGTGGCACTTGACATGGAAAACAGTGTAGAGTGGATCATTGCTTTTTGGGCAATATTGATGAGCGGCTCAAAGCCATACCTGGTTAACAGACGCCATCCTTCAAAGCTGACACAGGGGATAGTCGGGACATTGGGCATAACATTTTCAGTAGCCCAGGGAGAGACGAATTATCCTTGTATCTACATTGATGTAAATGACCTTAAAGCAGAAGGGCATGATGATTTCGGAAAAAACGGTGAGTGCATTTTTGCAGACGAGATTGCTTTGGCCACATCTGCGACTACGCTCAATGAAGTAATCTGCATATATAACGGCGAAAAGGTGGCAAATCAGATACTGAACTGTGAAGGGATACTCCTTCAGAATAAGCTTATGCCGACGTTTTATCATGGCGCGTTGAAGCAGCTGGCGTTCCTGCCTTTTTATCATATTTTTGGATTGATGGCCGTATATTTCTGGTTTTCGTTTTTTGCCAGAACCATGGTATTTATGGAAGATTACAGTGCCGATTCGATACTGGGAACAGTGAGAGCGCTGGAGGTAACTCATATATTTGCTGTGCCGATGCTGTGGCATACCATCGAAAAGCAGGTAAAAGCCCAGGTAAAGGCCCAGGGAGCCAAGCAGGAGACGAAGTTTTATAAAGGCCTGGAGATATGCACAAAGCTGCAAAATGCATTTCCGGATCTGGGCCGTAAAATGTCAAAACACATAATGAAACAGGTTACCAGCCAGCTTTTTGGCTATAGCCCGGCATTTCTTATCAGCGGCGGCGGATATGTAAAAGACTCGGCAATGTATATGTTTAATGCCATGGGTTATCCGCTCCACAATGGCTATGGAATGAGTGAAACAGGTATCACATCGGTAGAACTCAGGGGCAGTATGAAGGCAAGGCTTCAAAATTCAATCGGCCGGCCGTTTGACTCCATAAAATACACCATAGACGATGAAGGCATCCTTCAAATTTCCGGCGACTCCCTTTGCTGCAGGATGATAAGAAACGGTAAGGAAACCATCATTGAGGATACTTATAATTCCGGTGATGTGGTTACCGTGGACGGGGAGGGCAATTATTTCATTAAGGGTCGCCTGGGAGACAGGATAATCGGAGAGTCAGGAGAAAATATCAATCCTGATGACATAGAAAAGGACCTGGAGCTTCCGCTTTCAAAGGATCTGTGCGTATTTGGATACGGTGAGGGAAGCGATGAACAGATTGCTCTTGTTGTAAGGCTTTCAAGGGATACATCCACGGCAGATATTAAGGCTACGGCTGACAGCGCATATGAACAAAGCGATAAGCTCCCAGGCACATATAAGATAAAGAAGTATTTCTTCACCTTTGATCCAATCTGTGCTGAAACTGCAATTAAGGTCAGCAGAAG
>R11__coassemble_2029_pt1 | contig 10511 bp, 15 predicted proteins | sample R11__metabat2_high_PE_009 | metagenome-assembled genome bin R11
AAAGATCGGGCGCGGGAGTACGAAGTACGGAGCGACCGGAACTTACCTCTCAGTGAAGAGGAAAAAGATCGGGCGCGGGAGTACGAAGTACGGAGCGACCGGAACTTACCTCTCAGTGGAGAGGAAAAAGTTCGGGCGCGGGAGTACGAAGTACGGAGCGACCGGAACTTACCTCTTGGGTAGAAATTAGTTTTTATTAAAAATAAGGAGGAACGGCATGTCACGTATCGGAAGATTGCCTATCGCTATCCCAGCGGGAGTTACTGTGGATATAGCAGAAAATAATAATGTGACTATAAAGGGACCAAAGGGAGAGCTTAACAGAGTACTTCCTGCTGAGATGAAAATCGAAGTAGAAGCAGGTCAGATCGTAGTTACAAGACCAAATGACCTTAAGAGAAACAAAGCTCTTCATGGTCTTACAAGAGCCCTTCTTAACAACATGGTTATCGGTGTTACAGAAGGATTTGTAAAGAAACTCGAGATCAACGGTGTTGGTTACAAGTGCCAGATGCAGGGCGAAAAGCTCGTACTTTCTCTCGGATATTCTCATCCGGTAGAGTATGTTGCACCTGAAGGAATCAAACTTGAGGCACCTGATCAGAACCATATCAACGTTGTTGGTATCAACAAGGAAGTTGTTGGCCAGGTTGCAGCTGAGATCAGAACATTCAGAGCACCTGAACCTTACAAGGGCAAGGGTATCAAATATGTTGATGAAGTTATCAGACGTAAAGTCGGCAAGACTGGTAAGTAAAGGAGCGTGAGAGAGAATGATAAGTAAGAAATCCAGAACTCAGGTTCGCGAAAAGAAACACATGAAATTACGTAATCGCTTCTCAGGCACTGCTGAAAGACCACGTCTTGCAGTTTACAGAAGCAACATGCACATCTATGCACAGATCATTGATGATGATGCACAGAAGACACTTGTTTCAGCTTCAACAGTTCAGAAGGACATCAAGGCTGAGCTTGAAAAGACTAACGATGTAGCAGCAGCTGCATATGTTGGAAAGATTGTTGCCCAGAGAGCAATCGAGGCAGGAATCAAGGAAGTTGTCTTCGACAGAGGCGGATATGTATACCACGGCAAGGTTAAGGCTTTGGCTGATGCAGCCAGAGAAGCCGGCCTGGAATTCTAATAAGGAGGAAGTAAGCAAATGAGAGACAATAAAGCTATCGCAGCTCCTGAAACTCCAGAGTTTGAGGAAAAAGTTGTTACTATCAAGCGAGTAGTAAAAGTTGTAAAAGGCGGACGTAACTCCAGATTCTCGGCATTAGTTGTTGTTGGTAATGGAAAGGGCCGCGTTGGAGCAGGAGTTGGCAAATCAGTTGAAATTCCTGAAGCAATCCGTAAGGCAAAAGAGGATGCTATGAAGAATCTTGTTACAGTTCCTGTAGATGAGACAGAGAGCATCCCACATGATATCACCGGAAGCTTCTGCGGCGCTTCAGTTCTTCTGAAGAGAGCTCCTGAAGGTACAGGTGTTATCGCAGGTGGTCCTGCACGTAATGTTTGTGAGCTTGCAGGCATCAAGAACATTCGTACAAAGTCACTTGGTTCAAACAATAAGCAGAATGTAGTTCTTGCAACACTTGAAGCACTTAAGCAGCTTAAGACACCTGACGAGGTTGCTCGTCTCCGTGGTAAGAGTGTTGAAGAGATCAATGCATAATAGGAGGTAAAAATAATGGCAAATCTTAAAGTTACATTAGTAAAGTCTCCTATCGGCGCAATTCCTAAGCAGAGAGCTACTGTAGAGGCACTTGGACTTCACAAGCCTCAGCAGAGCAAGATCCTGCCGGATAATGAAGCTGTAAGAGGCATGATCGAGAAAGTAAGACACTTAGTTAAGGTTGAGGAAGCTTAAGGAGGAATACAAAGATGAATTTATCAGAATTATATCCTGCAGAAGGTTCCAAGCAGAGCAATAACTTCCGCAGAGGCCGTGGACACGGTTCAGGAAACGGAAAAACAGCTGGTAAGGGACACAAAGGCCAGAAGGCACGTTCAGGACGCCCAAGAATCGGCTTCGAAGGTGGACAGATGCCTTTATACAGAAGACTTCCTAAGAGAGGTTTCACTTGCATCAACAGCAAGGACATTGTAGCAATCAATGTAAGTGCACTTGACAGATTTGAAGACGGTGCAGATGTTACAATCGAGAGCCTTATGGAAGTTGGTATTGTTAAGAATCCTAGGGATGGAGTTAAGATCCTTGGAAACGGAAATATTACAAAGAAATTGAATGTTAAGGTTACTGCATTCAGTGAGGCAGCAAAGGCTAAGATCGAAGCTGCCGGAGGAACCTGCGAGGTAGAGTAAATGTTCAAGACGGTAATTAACGCTTTTAAGATCCCTGAAATAAGGAAAAGACTGATCTACACAATCATTATGTTGGTCATAGTCAGAATTGGTTGTCAGATCCCGCTTCCTGGAACTGATTCATCAGTTGTTGCTGAGGTCCTTGGAGGACTTCAGACAAGCGGTTTCGGATTTTTCAATGCACTGACAGGATCTTCATTCAGTAGTATGTCAATATTTGCTTTGAACATTACCGTTTACATTACAGCATCCATTATCATCCAGCTGCTTACCATTGCATTCCCTAAATTAGAGGAAATGCAGAAAGAAGGCGAGGACGGAAGACAGAAGCTTGGTAAGATAACCAGATACGTTACTGTTGGTCTTGCACTTATCGAAAGTACAGCAATGAGTATCGGCTTCGGAAATCAGGGTATATACGGAAGCATCTCCGGCGGATTATACGTCTGGACGATTATCTGCAGTATCCTGGTTCTTACAGCCGGAGCAGTGCTCATCATGTGGATGGGCGAGCAGATTACAGAGCATGGAGTCGGAAATGGTATTTCCATTATCCTGCTGATCAACATTGTTTCATCAATGCCGGCGGACTTCATTTCACTGTATGAGCAGTTTGTAAAGGGTGCATCAAGTGTTGGTATGGCAGTTCTGGCAGCTGTGATCATAATTGCAGTTGTTATCGCAGTGGTAGTATTTATTATCTACCTGAACGGCGGCGAAAGAAGGATTGCTGTCCAGTATTCGCAGAAGATCACATCAAGCGGAAGATCTTACGGAGGAAGAGCTTCACATATTCCTCTCAAGGTCAATACAGCGGGTGTTATTCCAATTATCTTCGCTGCTTCGATTTACCAGTTCCCGGTTATCATTGCCGGTTTTGTAAATGGTAATTCAACAGCTGAGTGGACAAGGTATTTTTCATCAAGCAACTGGTTCAACACCAGCAACATGAAATATACATTAGGTCTTATACTTTATATTTTCCTGATCGTATTCTTCGCATACTTCTATACGCAGATTACATTTAATCCGGCGCAGGTATCGGACAACATCAAGAAACAGGGCGGTTTCGTACCGGGTATCAGACCAGGAAAAGCTACAGAAGAGTATTTCGCAAATGTGCTGAAGTATCTTATCTTCATCGGAGCAATCGGACTTGTTATTGTAGCAGTTATCCCAATGATTGTATCAGGAGTATTTAATGCTTCACTGTCATTTGCAGGAACATCAATCATTATCGTTGTAAGCGTAATCCTTGAGACTGCTAAACAGATTGAGTCAATGATGCTTGTAAGAAATTACTCAGGATTCTTAGCTAAATAACAGAGAAAATAAATGATGTGGCCACAGCTGCCAGGTTAAATCGGCAGCTGTGGATTTAGCGGATATAGGAGCAGAAATGAAAATCGTAATGTTAGGTGCGCCTGGTGCGGGCAAAGGCACTCAGGCAAAGATGTTAGCATCAAAGTATCAGATTCCACACATTTCTACAGGCGATATTTTCAGGGCCAACATAAAAGAAGGCACAGAGCTTGGAAATAAAGCAAAGGGTTACATGGACCAGGGACTTCTTGTTCCTGACGAACTCGTTGTAGATCTTGTTGTAGACAGACTTACATGGGATGATGCAAAGGAAGGTTACATCCTTGACGGATTCCCAAGAACAATTCCACAGGCACAGGCACTGACAGATGCTCTTGCAAAAACAGGAGAAAAGTTAGACTTTGCAATCGATATTGAGATTCCGGATCAGAACATTATCGAGAGAATGGGTGGAAGAAGAGCATGCGTAGCATGCGGAGCAACTTATCACATCGTCAACATCCCTCCTAAAAAGGAAGGAACCTGCGATAAGTGCGGAGCTCAGCTTATCCTCAGAGATGACGACAAGCCTGAGACAGTACAGAAGAGACTTGAGGTATATCATGATCAGACACAGCCTCTGATCGATTACTACAAGAACGAAGGAGTACTTAAAGAGGTTGACGGAACAGTTGACATGGCTGATGTATTTGCAAGTATATGCAGCGTACTCGAAGCCTGAAAGGCTGCCAGATAAAAGGAGAAATTTATGTCTAAAGCAGATGTAATCGAAATTGAGGGAAAAGTTGTTGAAAAGCTGCCAAATGCGATGTTCCAGGTAGAACTTCCGAACGGACACACTGTTCTGGCACATATCAGCGGCAAACTGAGAATGAACTACATCAGAATTCTCCCTGGTGACAAGGTAACACTTGAGATGTCACCGTATGACCTGACAAAGGGCAGAATTATCTGGAGAGATAAGTAATTTGCAAGGTTTTCCTTGCATAAAGAATTCATTTATGATAGTATGGTCGATGGACTTTTTTTGAAAGGAGAGTTTGACATGAAGGTTAGAGCATCAGTTAAACCGATTTGTGAAAAGTGCAAAGTTATTAAAAGAAAAGGTAAGATTAGAATTATCTGTGAGAACCCTAAGCATAAGCAGGTACAGGGTTAAAATAATAATGGAGGTAATATAAATGGCTCGTATTTCAGGTATTGATTTACCAAAGGACAAGCGTATTGAGATTGGCCTTACCTATGTATATGGTATCGGCAGAACTACATCTAACAAAGTTCTTGCTGAAGCAGGCATTGATCCTAATACCAGAGTCAAAGACCTTACCGATGAGGAAGTTAGAAAGATTAACGAAGTCATCGAAGCACAGTGCACGGTCGAGGGTGAATTAAGAAGAGAAGTTGCTATGAACATTAAGCGACTTCAGGAAATCGGATGCTACAGAGGTATCCGTCATCGTAAGGGCCTTCCTGTTCGTGGGCAGAACACAAAGAATAATGCCAGAACACGTAAGGGGCCAAAGAGAACAGTAGCAAACAAGAAGAAATAATTAGTTTTATGAGTAAACCCAGTAACGGGAACCCATAAGGGAGGTTAGTTTAGAAAATGGCAGCAAAGAAAGTTACAAAAAAAGTAACCAAAAAGCGCGTTAAGAAAAACGTTGAACGAGGACAGGCACATATTCAGTCATCTTTTAACAACACTATCGTTACATTAACAGATACTGAAGGAAATGCTCTTTCATGGGCAAGTGCTGGTGGTCTGGGATTTAGAGGTTCAAGGAAATCTACACCTTATGCAGCTCAGATGGCAGCTGAAACTGCAACAAAAGCAGCTTTAGTTCATGGACTTAAATACGTTGATGTATTTGTCAAAGGCCCGGGCTCAGGAAGGGAAGCAGCAATTCGCGCACTTCAGGCAAATGGCCTTCAGGTAACAAGTATCAGTGACGTTACACCTGTTCCACATAACGGATGTCGTCCACCAAAGCGTAGAAGAGTCTGATTAGGAGGTGCGAAAGTAATGGCAGTTAATAGAGTTCCTGTTCTTAAAAGATGCAGATCACTTGGATTAGATCCAATTTATTTAGGAATAGATAAGAAATCAACAAGAGGTGCCGCTAACGGCAGACGTCCTGGTAAGAAGAGCGAGTACGCACTCCAGCTTAGAGAGAAGCAGAAAGCTAAGTTCATCTACGGCGTATTAGAGAAGCCTTTCAGAAATTACTATGAGAAGGCTAAACAGCAGAAGGGACAGACAGGTCCAAACCTGATGATCCTTCTTGAGAGAAGAATTGATAATGTTGTCTTCAGAGCAGGCCTTGCAAGAACACGTGCAGAGGCTCGTCAGATGGTAGACCACAAGTACTTCACAATTAACGGAAAGAACGTTAACATCCCATCAATCCTTGTAAAGGTAGGAGATGTTATCGTTGTTAAGGAGAAGGCTAAAGATCACGCTAAGAACAGAATCGAACAGGTTCTTGAGGTTACAGGCGGAAGACTTGTACCGGCTTGGCTTGAGTCAGATACAGAGAACATGACAATCACTGTTAAGGAACTTCCAAAGCGTGAAGAGATTGATGTTCCTGTAGATGAGATGCTTATCGTCGAGTTGTACTCTAAGTAATTAAGTACCGATTAAAACGATAGTTAAAGATGATTTAAGGAGGATCCATGTTCGAATTCGAAAAACCAAACATTGAAGTTGTTGAGATTTCAGAAGATAAAAAGTATGGTAAGTTCACATTAGAGCCGCTGGAAAGAGGCTACGGAACGACTTTGGGCAATTCCTTAAGAAGAGTAATGCTTTCATCTTTGCCAAGTTCAGCTGTAAGTCAGATCAAAATTGAAGGCGTAATGCACGAGTTCACCACAATCCCTGGCGTTAAGGAAGACGTTACAGAGATTGTAATGAACATTAAAGATCTGGCTATCAAGAACAGCTCATCAACAGATGAGCCTAAGATCGCCTATATTGATGTTTCAGGAGAGGGTGTTGTTACCGCTGCTGACATTCAGGTTGATCAGGATATCGAGATCATTAACAAGGATCTTGTAATCGCTACATTAGACGGCGGAGCTGATAGCAAGCTCTATATGGAACTTACTATCACAAAAGGCAGAGGCTACGTAAGTGCCGAGAAGAATGCCACAGATAACAGCGCAGTCGGTGTAATTCCAATCGATTCTATTTATACACCTGTTGATCGTGTAAACATCCAGGTAGAGAATACACGTGTTGGTCACATTACTGACTACGATAAATTGACTGTAGAAGTATTTACAAACGGAACACTTGCTCCGGACGAGGCTATCAGCCTTGCAGCTAAGATCCTTAGCGAGCATCTGAACCTGTTTGTCAACCTTTCAGAGAACGCTAAGACCGCTGAGGTCATGATCGAGAAGGAAGAGGATGACAAAGAGAAAGTACTTGAAATGAACATTGATGAGCTTGAGCTTTCAGTACGTTCATACAACTGCTTGAAGAGAGCAGGAATCAATACAGTCGAAGAGCTTATTAACAAAACTCCTGAAGAGATGATGAAGGTTCGTAATCTTGGACGTAAGTCTCTGGATGAAGTATTCGGCAAGTTAAAGGAGTTAGGACTGGAGCTTAAGAGCTCAAATGAAGAATAAACTAGGAGGTTTTGGCTATGGCCGGATATAGAAAATTATCTAGAACTTCTGCTCAGAGAAAGGCCCTTCTCCGTAACCAGATCACAAACCTTATTTACAATGGTAAGATCGTTACAACAGAGGCTAAGGCTAAAGAAATCCGCAGACAGGCTGAGCATCTCATTACTCTTGCAGTAAGAGAGAGAGATAACTTCGAAGAAGTTACAGTTCAGGCTAAGGTTGCCCGTAAGGACGCAAGCGGAAAGCGCGTTAAGGAAGTTGTTGATGGAAAGAAAGTTACTGTATTCGATACAGTAGAGAAGAAGGTAAAGAAGGATGCTCCTTCACGCCTTCACGCAAGAAGAGAGATGCTTAAGGTCCTTTACCCAGTAAAGGAAGTTCCTGAGAAGGCTGCAGGCCGTAAGGCAGGCACAAAGGAAGTTGACCTTGTTGCTAAACTTTTTGACGAGATCGCTCCAAAGTTCGCTAACCAGAACGGTGGTTATACAAGGATCGTAAAGATCGGACCACGTAAGGGTGACGGAGCTATGGAAGTTCTGATCGAGCTTGTAAAATAATCAGGCTTTGATCAAAGGCAAGCCGCAGCTGCGGCAAACAGTCGACATACATCATAAATGAATTCAAAGACGGACAGGAGAAATCCTGCCCGTCTTTTTCAAAAGCTATACCTTTTGACTGTTAATGCCGTGCTGGACCAGTGCAAAAATAGAAAGGTCTGGATGAAACCCAACTCCGCATGCGGGGATTTCCTAAGACTGCCCATCATTTTCATCGCGCCGGAGCATTCGAAAAGATTTCCTGATGAAATCTTTTCTCATTACTCCTGAGCCAGGCCACGGACTTGAAGTCCCCCTGGCTCCAGCTTCTTCAAATAATGGGCAGACTAACGAAATCCAGGGCATGCTTCGAATGGTTTTCATCCAGACCTTTCTGATTTTGCGCCAGTTCCAGCACGGCTGCTTTCAGCATCAGAATGGTTTTGATTTAATCTGTTCAGAAGGCGACTTGGATTTCATTAGGCTGACAGGGCATTTATGCAGGGTGGATGTTTGGGACTACAAGTCCGTACAAACATCCAGGCGAAATGAGGAAAGATTTTTTCAAAAATCTTTCCGAACTCGCCGGCCCAAGGAAATGCCCTGTCCGCCTTAGGAAATCCGGAGCCCGGAGCCAGATTAAAGCGAAAGCATTCTGTGCATGAATGCCAGCCAGGCGTTAAATGGCTGCCTGAAGGTATAGGTTTTGACAGCCAGCGGTAATGGGGATATGATAATGAAAATTAGAAAGAGGGATGGCAGGATGAAGTACAGGGAAAACCAGAAGAATGGAGACCGGCTGTCAATACTGGGTTACGGCTGCATGCGTTTTACCAGGAAGGGCCCGGGCATAGATCAGGAAAAGGCCGAAAAGGAAATGATGGCGGCTTTTGAAGGCGGTGTGAATTATTTTGATACGGCATATATTTATCCCGGCAGCGAGGTATGCCTGGGAAAATTTCTTAAAAAGTATGGCATCAGAGACAAAGTGAAAATAGCGACAAAGCTGCCGCATTATTTACTGAAAAAGCCTGAAGACATAGACAAGTACTTTGATGAGCAGTTGGAAAGGCTGCAGACGGATCATGTGGATTATTATCTGATGCACATGCTCTCCAGTGTGGATACATGGAACCGTCTTAAAGAGCTTGGAGTGGATAAATGGATTGAGGAGAAAAAGGCAAACGGACAGATCAGGAATATTGGTTTTTCGTTTCATGGAGATACTGAAAATTTCAACAGGCTGGTTGACGCATATGACTGGGAGTTTTGTCAGATACAGTTTAACTACATGGATGAGCATTCCCAGGCCGGAATAAGAGGTCTGGAGCATGCTTATGAAAAGGGCGTGCCTGTGGTTATCATGGAGCCTTTAAGAGGAGGAAGACTGGTAAATAAGCTGCCGGAGGGAGCGCTTAAGGAATTTGAAAGCAAGGAGCCAAAAAGAAGTCCTGCCGATTGGGCGCTTAGATGGATATGGGATCATAAGCAGGTGAATGTGGTGCTTTCCGGAATGAATGACATGGCCCAGATAGAGGAAAATGTCAGAGTGGCCGGCGAGGCCGAGGCAGGAGCACTGACAGATGAGGATAAAGAATTTTACGCCAGAGTTTTAAAGGAAATCAACAGTGCAACCAAGGTTGGCTGTACAGGATGCGGATATTGTCAGCCATGTCCGAAAGGAGTGGCCATACCTACCATATTTGCACTTTACAATGCAAGCTACAGTGACAGTTATTTTAACGCACTTAAGGATTATGTAATGTGTACCACAATGAGGCAGAAAAAGTCCAATGCCAGCCTTTGTGTGGAATGCGGAGCCTGCGAAAAACACTGCCCGCAGGGCATACATATAAGGGAAGAACTTAAAAATGCGAAGAAACGCTTTGAGACACCAATCTATAAAATTGGCAGCAAAGTAGTGGGAAAAGTAATGAAACAGTAAAAATACCGCAGCACTTATACAAAAGTTGATCGGCGGGGATGCAAGGAATGTTCCCCTGAAAACAATCAGCGAATGCGTTTTCGGGGGAACATCCGCAGCGAGGTTCCCCACCGATTTTTTATGTTTAGCAGTGCTGCGGTATTTTATTCTAAGACTTTGAGTTCTACGTTTGGTGCTTCGATTTCCAGCACATCTTCGGCGAAGCGGCGGAAGTTTGCAGTGTCGTCACTTACAAAGTAGAGGTGTTCATCCGGTTTAACAGTGTCTTTACGGTCTGATAAAAGATTATTTTCAGCCAGCATCTTTTTAAGAGCTATAGCAGTCTCATAGGCAGGATTAACAAGTGAAATACCGCCCTCGTCTTCGGTTCCCGCGCGGTGACCGTTCAGCTCCCTTGCTATAACTGAAAGCAGGAGAGGGTAGTGTGTACAGCCAAGAATCAATGTGTCAATGTCATTTTCGCTGATCATGTTATCCAGATATCTGTGGATCATCTGGATGGTTACGGGATCATCTATCATCCCCTCTTCTACAAGATTAACAAACAACGGGCAGGCTGTCTGAAAAACCTGGGAATCAGGTTTCAGTGAGTTGATGTATTTTCCATAGAGACCGCTGGAGACAGTGCCTTTTGTACCGATGACACCGATGCGGCCTTTGCGGGTTTCTCTTACTGCTGCGTGGGCGCCTGGCTCCACAACACCGATGAGCGGGATATCCAGCTCGGCACGTACTGCATCCA
>R11__coassemble_2037_pt1 | contig 10484 bp, 9 predicted proteins | sample R11__metabat2_high_PE_009 | metagenome-assembled genome bin R11
GAGAGTAAGTGGTGCAAGGGCTGCGGAATATGCGCAACCTTCTGTCCGAAAGAGGCTCTTGAGATCGTAGGTGAAAAGGTTCAGCTGAAGGAAGACAACGAGTGCATAAAATGCGGAATGTGTGAAATGAGATGTCCGGATTTTGCAATCTATGTTGTCAATGCTGAAGAGTAATTGGGTAAGGTAAAAAAGGAGAAAACATGGCTAAAAAAGCAGTATTAATGCAGGGTAATGAAGCGTGCGTTGAAGGTGCCATCGCAGCCGGAATGCGTTTCTATGCAGGTTATCCTATAACTCCTTCAACTGAGATTGCTGAGGTATGTTCGGTAAGACTTCCTCAGGTTGGAGGTAAATTCATTCAGATGGAAGATGAGCTTTCTTCCATGGCAGCTATCCTCGGTGCATCAGCTGCAGGCGTAAAGAGCATGACAGCTACAAGCGGACCGGGATTTTCGCTGATGCAGGAAAATATCGGCTACGGCGTAATGGGAGAACTTCCTACAGTAGTTGTTGACGTTCAGCGTTCGGGACCTTCCACAGGTTTTGCAACAAGCCCATCCCAGGCAGACCTTATGCAGGCAAAATGGGGAACTCACGGCGACCATCCGGTCATCGCGATCGCACCATCAGGCGTATATGACACATACATGCAGACAATCAGAGCCTTTAACATGGCTGAAAAATACCGTACACCGGTCATTCTTTTAATGGATGAGATTGTTGGTCACATGAGGGAGGGCGTTGTACTTCCTGATCCTGACGAACTGATCATTGTAAACAGAAAGATTTCTTTCCATGATGGTGCAAATAAAGATGCGTTCTATGTACCAGAAGGAGAGTATGTTCCTGCCATGAAACCATTTGGTGCGGGCGAGAGATATAACATCACAGGTCTGTTCCATGATGAGACAGGTTTCCCAACCAATAATAATGCTATTGCAAAGAAACTTAACACACGTCTCATGAACAAGGTTGACAAGAACCTTGATGACATCATCAGAGTAGAAGAATTCATGCTTGATGATGCAGATACAATGGTAGTCTGCTTCGGTGGTACGACCCGTGCCGTAATGAGTGCAGTAGAAGAGGCAAGAGCTGAAGGACTTAAAGTAGGAATGTTCCGTCCTATTACAGTATGGCCATTCCCTGAAGAGCAGCTTAAGAGCCATCTTTCACACATTAAGAACATCATTGTTGCCGAGCACAATTACGGACAGATGGTTCATGAGGTTGAAAGAGTAACAGAGAACTCTAAGCCAATCGGATTTATCGGACGAATCGACGGAACTGTTATTCCTCCGGAAGAAATAATTGCAAAAGTCAAGGAAATGGAGGGTTAACACATGCCAAGTGAGTTTATACATAAATACATGCGAGTAGACCATCTGCCGCATATCTGGTGTCCGGGATGCGGTAATGGAACCATTATGAGAGACATCGCAGTCGCAATCCAGGAACTGGTTGACGATCCTACATCAGGTCTTTCAAGAGAAAAGGTAGTTATTGTTTCCGGTATCGGATGTTCATCACGTGCAGCCGGTTATATGGACTTCAATACTCTTCATACAACCCATGGACGTGCCATTGCTTTCGCAACAGGCGTAAAGATGGCTAATCCGGGTCTGGAAGTCATTGTTATCACCGGTGACGGTGACTGCAGTGCCATCGGCGGTAACCACCTGATCCACGCTTCAAGAAGAAATATCGGTCTTACAGTTGTTACTTTCAACAACGATATTTATGGAATGACAGGCGGACAGTATTCACCTACGACGCCGACAGGAGACAAGGCTACGACAGCCCCTTACGGAAACATAGACAGACCTTTTGACATTGCACAGCTGGCAGAAGGCGCAGGTGCATCATTTACAGCCCGCGGCTCCGTTTACCATGTAAGAGAGACCATTAACATGATCAAGGCCGGAATCCTTCACAAGGGCTTCTCACTTATCGATGTTTATTCAATCTGCCCTACATATTACGGCAGAAAGAACAAGAAGGGTGATCCTTCGGACATGCTGCAGTGGCAGAAGAGAAACATGATCCCTATGAAGAAGTTTGAAAAACTCTCACCTGAAGAGCAGGAATCAAAGAAGGCTCTGGGAATTCTTGTAAACAAGGATGTACCTGAGTACACGGCTGAATACATGAAGATAATTCAGGCACAGGAAAAGAAAGGAAAGCGAGGATAAAAAATGAGTTCAAAATATGAAATGCGTTTCACCGGTTCCGGCGGACAGGGTGTTATCCTTGCAAGCGTAATTCTGGCAGAGGCTGCCGTATGTGACGGAAAGCAGGCCATCCAGTCCCAGTCATACGGACCTGAGGCCAGAGGAGGACTTTGTAAGGCTGAGGCAATAGTCAGCAATGACCAGATCTGGTTTTCTAAGGTAAGAAAGCCGAACCTGCTTCTTGCACTTAATCAGGGTTCTCTTGAAAAGTATGCTCCGGACCTGGCAGAGGGTGCAATCGTTATTATCGATTCATCTCTTACAGCTCCCGACTACCTTGACAGCGAAAGGCTTATTTCCATCCCTATCATTGCTACAGCAACCGAGAAGGTTGGAAAGACAATGACTGCAAATATCGTTGCTGTAGGAGCCATCAATACGGCCCTCGGACTTTTCAGTGATGAGGCGCTCTTCGAAGGAGTTAAGAGACATATTCCTGCAGGTACAGAAAAAATGAATCAGCTGGCCCTGGCAGAAGGAAAGGCTCTCATTTCAGACGAAATTGCTGCAAAATTCAAGCAGGAACTTTAACAGCGAATACTTTGGCTGCCATGCTGACATTTATTTTAGTGAACGACGGTGAACCTTGCTGCGGTTGCCCCTCAGAAAAATGCTCCGCTGATTTTTTTTCGGGACAAGCCGCGCATCCCCGTCTCATTAGAATCTTTAGCAGCATGGCAGCCATTTTTATTTACAAAAGGAATTAATGTGATAATGAAACAGTATGAGATGATCTTATTTGACATGGACGGCACTTTGCTGCCCATGGATATAGAAGAATTTACAAAAGGATATTTTAAACTGCTTTGCAAAAAGCTTGTACCCATGGGTTTTGAAAAAGATTCCCTTATAAATGCCATATGGACAGGAACCGGGGCCATGGTACAAAATGATGGGAAATTTACAAATAAAGAAGTCTTTTTTGCTGCGTATGAAAAATGCCTTAACAGAAGTGCAGTTAAAGATCAGCCGCTGTTCGATGAATTTTACGCAAATGAATTTGATGGTGCTAAAGATTTCTGCGGATACGATCCTAAAGTTTCAGATTTCATAAAGGAATTAAAAAGTGCAGGATACAGGGTAGCCGTGGCCACTAATCCTATTTTTCCGCAGATGGCCATGAGAAAGAGACTTTCCTGGGCAGGTCTTGACCCGGATGGATTCGAACATATCACTTCATATGAAAATTCCCATTTTTGTAAGCCAAATCCGGCTTACTATACAGAGGTGGCTGAAAAACTGGGTGTCAATCCGGATAAATGCCTGATGATAGGAAATGATGCCACAGAAGATCTGGCAGCGGCAAAGACGGGCATGGATGTGTTCATCCTGACCGACCATCTGCTTAACAGAAATAATGTGGATATAACAAGCGTACCTCATGGAGGCTACCAGGAACTTCATCAGTATATATTTGAAAAATGACTAAGCCGGGTTTTGATGAAAAATATATATTCCGTCTTATTGAACCGAAGGAGTGGGAGCAGGCAGCGAATCTTGAAATTGCCTGTTTTCCTCCTAATGAGGCATGTAAACCGGAAATGATGCACAGGAGAGTGCTTAACAGTCCTGATATGTTCCTGATGGCAATAGAACGCGAAACGGGTATTTTTGCCGGGATGATCGACGGTGCTGCCACGGACAGGGAAAAACTGACGGATGATTTCTTTACAGATGAGAAAACACATGACCCTGAGGGCTGTAATTGTATGATTCTTGGGGTCATGACAAGACCGGAATTTCAAAGGCAGGGGCTGGCCGGGGAAATGATGAGACGGTATGCCTCCCTTCAGAGAAGGTCGGGCAAAAAGAAAATGATACTTACGTGCCTTGAAGGGAAAATTGCTATGTACGCTTCATTCGGATTTGAAGATCTGGGTTGGTCTGAGTCACAGTGGGGCGGAGAGTGCTGGCACGAAATGGAAATGACATTGTGAAGCAGCGTAAGAGTTTACCTAACAGGACTGCAAAAGAAAAATATTGTATTAAATTTATTTTTCAACACATTTGGCTTGAATAAGAAAAATTGATGCTGTACAATTACCGTTAACATATTATTAATTGTTTGAGTTTTTTAATACAAAATTGGAGGACAAGTTAAAATGGGACAGATCATCGGAGAAGCTATTACTTTTGATGACGTACTGCTGGTTCCGCAGTATTCTGAACATATCGGTAACGAGGTTTTTCTTCAGACAAACCTTACCAAGACAATTAAACTTAACGTACCACTGATGAGTGCGGGCATGGACACTGTTACAGAGCATCGCATGGCCATTGCAATGGCAAGACAGGGCGGTATTGGTATCATTCATAAGAACATGACCCCTGAGCAGCAGGCTGCACAGGTTGACCTTGTTAAAAAATCTGAAAACGGAGTTATTACAGATCCATTTCATCTTTCACCAGACGCAACTCTGGGAGATGCAGATGCTCTGATGGGTAAATACAGGATTTCAGGTGTTCCTATTACAACAGATGACGGCAAGCTTGTAGGTATCATAACAAACCGTGACATGAGCTTTGAGACAGACATGACAAAGCTTGTTAAGGAAAGAATGACATCTAAGGAGGATGGACTTATTACTGCCAAGGTTGGCGTAACCCTTGAACAGGCAAAGGACATCCTGAAGGAAGCCCGCAAGGAGAAACTCCTTGTAGTGGATGACGATTATAACCTTAAGGGACTTATTACCATTAAGGACATTGAGAAACAGATCAAATATCCTAATTCAGCAAAGGATGCTCAGGGACGTCTGCTTTGCGGTGCTGCCATCGGTATCACTGCAAATGTACTTGACCGTACAGGCTGCCTTGTTGATGCGGGTGTTGACGTTGTTGTACTTGATTCGGCACACGGACATTCAAAGAACGTTCTTAACTGCCTCAGGACAATCAAGAAGGAGTTCCCAAATCTTCCTGTAATTGCAGGCAACGTAGCTACAGGAGACGGATGCAAGGCTCTTATTGATGCCGGTGCAGACTGCGTAAAGGTTGGTATCGGACCAGGTTCTATCTGTACAACACGAGTTGTTGCAGGTATCGGTGTTCCACAGATCTCAGCAGTTATGGATTGCTATGAGGCTTCTAAGGCTTCAGGAATTCCAATTATCGCCGATGGTGGTATCAAGTACTCAGGCGATATTACAAAGGCCATCGCTGCTGGCGCCAGCGTTTGTATGATGGGTAGTCTTTTCGCAGGATGTGATGAGGCACCTGGTGACTTCGAACTTTATCAGGGACGTAAATATAAGGTATACAGAGGCATGGGATCCATCGCAGCCATGGAAGCAGGCTCTAAGGACAGATACTTCCAGCAGAACATGCAGAAGCTTGTTCCTGAAGGAGTTGAAGGCCGTGTTGCTTACAAGGGATCTGTTGAAGATACTATTTACCAGCTTATGGGCGGTCTCCGTTCAGGTATGGGTTACTGTGGAGTTACTACTATTAAGGAACTTAACGAAAAGGGCAAGTTCGTCAAGATGACTGCCGCAGCTCTGCGTGAGTCTCATCCGCATGACATTCAGATCACACGTGAGTCTCCAAACTACGCTACATCAATTCAGTAATATGCATGAATCCTGTAGTTACAGGTTTTATGGCAGCTTAAAAAGTCGAAAAGGGTCAGTCTGTAAGGGCTGGCCCTTTAAATTGTATTTGAATTATTTTTTAATATTTGTTAAAATGTTACGAAAATGTTAATTTGAGGTTAATTTTGGCAATGAGAAAAATAAGGAAAATATTATCACTGATTCCAATATTGATCCTTACGTTGTTTTTTATCCCTGTAAGTAATGTCGGGGATGTTTATGCGTCTGATACAGATACAGTAAATATTCTCATGATAGGAAACAGTCTCACATATAGTTCAATTTACAATCCTACATCGGTTGATGTATTGAAGTCACTGTGCAAAGGCGGCGGAAAAAAAGTCTACATAGACTATGTCGCTTATGACAGCGAAAATCTTTCCACGTATGCAGACAGCAGTACATACAGGGGCAGCATGGCATATGCTGCCATCAGTTCACGTACCTGGGATTATGTAATTTTGCAGCAATATACTGATTATGCCACGTCCGATTATAGTACTACCAAAAACGCAGTTGCAGTCCTTACAAATTATATTAAGAAGTGCAGTCCGGATGCGCAGGTCCTTCTTAAATGGACCTGGCCTTATTCCGGTGGATATTATTACTGGTGCTGGACTCAGCACAATGCAATGAAATCAAATTATTATGCCATCGCCTCAGCCGTCGGAGCCTCAGTTATTGACTCTGCCGATGTTTTTGAGAATGCCTGGGAAAAAGGTTACTATCCATATCAGGACGATGGCAATCATCCGAATGCTGACGGTGTATTCTGTGATGCGTGTGCAATCTATTCAAACGTATTCCGTGAAAGTCCTGTTAATTCATCCTATAATGGCGGACTTAGTGATACTGCGGCAGCTGATATCAAGAGATTTGCATGGGATCATTATACGGGCTTTGGAAAAGACGGAAACGACTGGATTTATTATGAAAATGGAACGCAATCTTCATGTACCGGTCTGGTCAAAGATATTATTCCTGAGCTTTCCTGCCAAAAAAAATGGTATTACGTTAAGGACGGAGTTTTCACGAATGCAACAGGAATCACAAAGAAAGCAGACGGCAGCTCATCTAAGTGGTATTTTGTAAAGAACGGCATCTATAAGAAATCTACAGGAATAGCAAAGAAGGCGGACGGCAGTTCAAAAACGTGGTTCTTTGTAAAGGACGGTGTTTACACCAAGTCAGCAGGACTTGCCCAAAAGGCAGATGGAAGTTCAAAAACATGGTATTTTGTGAAAGATGGTACCTATACTAAGTCAACTGGTCTTGCCCAGAAGGCAGACGGAAGTTCAGAAACTTGGTATTTTGTAAAGGACGGTGTTTACACCAAGTCAGCAGGACTTGCCCAGAAGGCAGACGGAAGTTCAAAAACGTGGTATTTTGTGAAGGATGGTGTATACACGAAGGCGACAGGAATAGCCCAGAAGGCAGATGGAAGTTCAAAAACATGGTATTTTGTGAAAGACGGTACCTATACTAAGTTGACCGGTCTTGCCCAAAAGGCAGATGGCAGTTCCGCAAAGTGGTATTTTGTAAAGGACGGCGTTTATACCAAGTCAACAGGAATCGCCAAGAAGGCGGATGGCAGTTCATCAACGTGGTATTACGTAGAAAAAGGAGTCTTTACTAAATCTACCTGTATTGCTAAAAAGGCAGATGCAAGCAGCTGCAGAAGATATTATGTTGTGGGCGGTGTTTTCACAAAATATACCGGTGAAATTACCATAAACGGGGTAAGCTACACACTGAATAAAGGCAAAGTTACAAATCCTGCAGTTGAACATAACTACACAAGTGAGACCACCAAAGAGGCAACCTGCACAGAAAATGGTGAAATAACCTACACATGCAGCTATTGCGGCAAGACATATACAAAAGAAATCCCGGCAACCGGCCATGACTACAAAGGTGAGACCACCAAAGAGGCAGCCTGCACGGAAAATGGTGAGATAACCTATACATGCGATGCCTGCGGTGATACCTACACAGAAGAAATCCCGGCAACCGGTCATGACTACAAAGGTGAGACCACCAAAGAGGCAACTGACACAGAAGCCGGAGAAATGACATATACATGTGATAAATGCGGGGATTCGTACACCGAGGCGATCCCAATAACACAGGTTTCATAATTACATTTGCTGCGACAAAGGCGTCCGCTGTTTGCGGACGCCTTTTTGTGTCGGCCAGGCCAGGCTAATCTGATGCTGCTATCTGCCGGGAGTGAAGCCGGCGGGGAAATGTGAAAATTGGGTAGATGAATGTGTATTTAGATGATACAATCTAAGCTGTGTTGAGTATAAAAATCACGGAGGTCATTTTATGAGCACAGTTAATATAAAGAAACTGGATGAGAGAGCCATCCTTCCGACATACGGCTCTGAGTTTTCTGCAGGAGCGGACCTTTATGCATGTCTGGATGAGCCGGTTACTGTTAATCCGGGTGAAAGTTTCCTGTTCCATACAGGCCTGGCAATGGAAATTCCTGTGGGAAATGCGGGGCTGATCTTTGCAAGGTCCGGCCTGGCAACAAAGAAGGGACTGGCACCATCCAATAAGGTTGGTGTTGTTGATGCTGACTACAGGGGAGAGGTGATGGTATCACTATATAATCATTCAAAAGAGCCAAGAACCATTGAGCACGGCGAGCGCATTGCCCAGCTTGTCATCACCCCTTTTATTGCAGCCGAGTGGAACGAGGTTGATGAACTGAATGAGACAGTCAGAGGCGAGGGCGGATTTGGAAGCACCGGAACAAAATAATGGCGAAGTTCAGATTTCAATTTCTAAACGGCAACATGCTTAAAATATTTGCACTTATTGCCATGACAATAGACCATATTGGGTTTATATGTTTTCCGGATGATCTGACATGGAGATATATCGGACGGCTGGCATTTCCTATATTTGCATACATGATAGCTGAAGGATGCTATTATACAAAAAATAAAAAGCGTTATGTGGGGCTGATTTTTGCGATAGGCGTGTTGTGCCAGATTGTGGCATATGTTTCAGAGCATACCTGGTATATGTGCATCATGATCACATTTACATTGTCTGTTCTTGTAATTTTTGCTCTTCAAAAGGCCATACCGGACATGAACAGGTCACCTGAGAGCAGAAACTGCGGAAGTGATGTCAGGGCTGCTGTTAATCCGTTATGGTGTGTTATTACTGCTTTGGCAGCAGGCGCCTGCGCGTTTATCACATTTGGACTTCCGGAAATCTTATCTGAGACAGACTTTACAGTTGATTACGGCTTTTTTGGGGTGATGCTCCCGGTGGTGGTTTATGCACCAAACCTTTTTATGAAAACTAAGGGAGCTGTCTGCAGAATGGTGCAGATATTGATCCTGGGTGTCTGGCTGATACCTGTATGGCAGACGGTGAGCAAAATACAATGGTTTGCACTTTTTGCTCTGATTCCTCTTCTTTTCTATAACGGTGAAAGAGGAAAGCTTAATTTAAAATATTTATTTTACATATATTATCCGGTGCATCTGCTGCTGATAGAGGTAATATGGATGATATGCACGGGAAATTTTAATTTGTAAAACGGAGTTTTTAAGATGAAAAACTATGACATTATCATAATCGGGGCGGGTCCCGGAGGAATATTTTCAGCATATGAACTGGCAAAGCTGGACAGTTCTCTTAAAATTGCCGTATTTGAGGAGGGAGAACCTCTTGAAAAGAGGCATTGCCCGATTGACGGCAATAAGGTAAAGAGCTGTATCCACTGCAAGACCTGCGCCATAATGCACGGATTTGGCGGAGCAGGTGCATTTTCTGACGGAAAATATAATATTACCAATGATTTCGGCGGCAATCTTCATGAGTATATCGGCAAGGAAAAGGCTACGGAGCTTATGATGTATGTGGACGATATCAACATGAAGTACGGCGGAGAGGGTGCAAAGCTTTACTCTACAACGGATACGCAGATCAAAAAGCTCTGCATGCAAAATCAATTGCATCTGCTGGACGCTTCTGTAAGACATCTTGGTACGGATAAGAACTACGTAGTGCTGGGAAACATATATGACTTACTTAAGGATAAAGTGGACTTTTTCTTTAAGACTCCGGTCAGGACAATTGAGATTGCCGGCGGCTGCTATAAGGCTATTACCGATGGGGAAGAATATGTGGCTCCAAAGTGCATTGTCTCCGTTGGCAGAAGCGGAAGCAAATGGATAGAGGGAATCTGCAAAGAGCTGAAGCTTAAGACATTATCCAACAGAGTGGACCTGGGCGTTAGGGTTGAAATGCCTGCGGAGATTTTCTCCCATCTTACTGACGAGCTGTATGAAAGCAAGATTGTTTACAGGACGACCAAATACGGAGACCTGGTCCGTACATTCTGCATGAATCCTTACGGCCTGGTTGTAAATGAAAACACTAACGGTATTGTAACTGTAAATGGGCATAGCTTTGAGGACCCTTCAAAGCATACTGAAAATACAAATTTTGCACTTCTGGTATCAAAGCATTTTACGGAGCCGTTTAATGACAGCAACGCATATGCTGAAAACATTGTAAAGCTTTCCAACATGCTGGGAGGCGGCGTCATTGTGCAGAGATTCGGAGACCTGATCGACGGTCACAGGAGTACCGAAAAGAGAATAGAGGAGTGCTTTACCAGACCGACCCTTAAGGC
>R11__coassemble_2055_pt1 | contig 10412 bp, 7 predicted proteins | sample R11__metabat2_high_PE_009 | metagenome-assembled genome bin R11
GTCTGATTTAGGTGCCATTTCATTTTATTAAGAGCCTCTTCAAATGTTTGATATTCAGTCTTGACCGAAGCCAGGACCGTCCATACCTCACCGGACCGTTTCTGGATAGCCAGCGTCCTGAATCCCATCTGCAGGCTGTTAAGCAGCGCTGCCATGGTGCTCGGACCGGCCACATTTATCTGGTACTTTCGCTGCAGTTCCTCTACCAGGCCCCGGTTTACTACCTCGCTGTAGAGTCCCTCAAAAGGCAGGAACATAATGGCAAAATTAGTAGTATACGGAGGGGATACATACTTTTCATGTATGTCCTTAGCCTCGGATTTGATAACGCTCTCCAGGGCCTTATAGGCTGCCTCGACCAATGCCTTGTCTCCCTCGTCCTGGGCATCCCTAAGCTGTGCATACTTTTCACCGGGGAACTTCGAATCAATAGGCAGATAGACAAAGCCGTCTGCTCTGCCCGGCAGCTTTACGGCAAACTCCACTCTTTCCTTGCTGCCCGGGATCGTAGCCACATTCGTATCGTACTGACCCGGCGTCAGTATCTCTTCCAGGATGGCTGCCAGCTGTACCTCTCCGAGGATGCCTCTTGTCTTGACTCCCGCCAGGACTTTCTTCAGGCCTCCCACGTCATTTGCCAGTGTCTGCATTTCGCCCAGGCCCTTGTATACCTGTTCCAACTGGTCGCTGACATTTTTAAACGATTCTGATATTCGTTTTTCCAATGTTGTCTGAAGCTTTTCGTCGACAGTCCCTTTTATTTCGGCAAGCTTCCTGTCAGTTTCATTCCTGAGAAGTTCCATGCCTTCAGACAGGGTCCGTCTCATCTCCTCAAGCTTTTTCTCATTTGACTCAGCCAAGAGCCTGACCTGCTCCACATTTGCCTGCTGGAATGTCCTTATCTGCTCGGTATTGGCAGTCTGGTACATTATCATCTGGTCAATATTGGAGTCCTGATACTGCTTGATCTGCGCAGAATTAAACTCCCGGAACTGCCCCAGCTGTTCCTTTGTGCTCTCAAGCATCTGCTGCATGCTGCGCTCATAGCCGTCACGCATTTTCCGCATTAAGCTGCCCATGATAATGATCACTATCACTGCGGCAAGCACGATTACTGCAGCGATTATTATTACCGATACTGTTCCGTCCATAAACGCTACCTTACCTCTACCAGTCTGTCGCCTTCATATACGCAGGTCATTTCCATTTCCCCGGCTCCGGCGATCAACGGCTCCAGAAAATATTTATCACCTTCCCATAAGTTAAGTCCGGTCACCTGCTCTTTAGGGATCCATTTAAGGTCCCCTTCATTGCAGTCAAATACAGATCCGAACTGCCCCGCCGGGTCTGCGCCATCGTACTCGGTGGCGGTATAAAGATACATGTCTTCATCTTCCAGGACATTGGATTTAAAATGTATTATCCCGTGGAACTGATACTTTGTCAGATGGATGCCGGTCTCTTCCCATACTTCCCTTAAAAGGCATTGGTCGGCGTCCTCTCCCGGTTCAAACTTTCCGCCAATTCCAACCCATTTGCCTTCGCAGGGGTCATTCTTCTTTTTATTCCTGAAAAGCATGAGAAAGCAGCCGTCCTGCTCTATATAACACAATGTTGATCTGATCACTTATGGTATCTCCATTTCTTTTTCCCGATAATTTTCCCCGATTATAACACAATAACTGAAAAAGGGATACAGCCGATGGCTGTATCCCTTTTGGTATTCTCATTATATGATTTACTCAATTGTGAGGAAATCGCTGAATCCTGTGATGTCAAAAACTTCCATGATCTCGTCACAAACGTTCACAAGCTTCATTGTGCCGCCTGCAGCGTCCATTGACTTCTTGGACTTAAGGACAAGTCTGAGACCTGCAGATGAAATGTACTCAAGCTTTGCAAAATCAAGTACGAGGTCTTTTGTTGACGGAAGGACTTCCTCCAGAACAGCTTCAAGCTCAGGTGCTGTGGTTGTATCAAGACGTCCGTCAAGGATGATTTCAGTTTTATCACTTATATTTTTTGTAATGGAAAGGCTCATTTCTCGTGCTCCTGTTCAAGTTGTTTTCATTAGTATAAAACACTTTGAAACGTATTTCCACAACTAATTTTATTTTCCGCTTTCGCCGTAATTTGAAAGTACCCTGGCAGAAGGATCGTTTACATCACAGCCTTCCCATTCCTTATTAGGCATCCAGAAATCAACGACCATCTCAGCCTGACCCGGATAATATTTCTCAAATATCTCCCTGTAAAGCAGCGACTCTTTGGTGAAAGGCTGAGCATGAGTATATTTAAGTTTCTTTTCTTCAAATTCCTCATCTGTATAACAGGTTTCGGCATATTCTTTAAGGTCATCTACCATGGAATGGCCTACCGCATCGGAAAACGCAGCTTTTTCTCTCCACAATATCTCATCAGGCAGTATCTTATCCGCATCAAATGCATGTCTCAGCAGATATTTGCCTTTTCCGTAGGTATTGATCTTCTTTTCAGGATCTATGGACATTACATATGATGCAAAATCCAGGTCGCCGAAAGGCACTCTTGCCTCCAGTGAGTTTACGGAAATACATCTGTCAGCCCTCAGTACATCGTACATGTAAAGCTCACGCATTCTCTTTACAGCTTCTTCCTGGAAAGCCTGGGCCGACGGCGCAAAGTCAGTGTATTTATAGCCAAACAGCTCATCGGAAATTTCTCCTGTCAGCAATACCTTAACATCCGTCTGCTCATGAATTGCCTTGCAGCAAAGATACATTCCCATTGAAGCCCTGATGGTGGTTATGTCATAGGTTCCGAGCATGGCGATGACTTCTTCAAGGGATGCAATTACGTCATCCCGTGTCATGTAAACTTCTGTATGGTCACTTCCTATATAATCTGCAACCATTCTGGCATACTTAAGATCAATTGCATCAACATCCATTCCTATGGCAAATGTGCGGATAGGAGTCTTGCTTTCCTTTGCGGCAATGGCGCATACAAGGGATGAATCAAGACCTCCCGAAAGCAGGAATCCAACCTTTGAATCAGAAACCAGACGTTTGGCTATGCCGGCAGTCAGCTTGTCATGAATGTTCCTGCAGATGACTTCCAGGTCATCGTCCACGACCTTTTTGACCTCGGTTATGTCACAGTACTGCACAAACTTGCCGTCAATATAATAATGTCCAGGAGGAAATGCCTTGATTTCACTGCAGATGCCTACCAGATTCTTTGCTTCACTGGCAAACAGCATTGCACCGCTTTCATCAGTTCCGTAAAACAGTGGTCTGATTCCAATAGGGTCTCTCGCAGCAATGTACTCTCCTGATTCAGCATCGTAAATTATGCAGGCATATTCCGCATCCAGCATCCTGAACATTTCAGTGCCATACTCCTTATATAAAGGAAGAAGTATCTCGCAGTCTGAATCACTTTTAAATGTATATCCTTTTTTGATAAGTTCTTCTTTCAGGGCTTCAAAGCCATATATCTCACCGTTGCATACAACAAAGCTGCCATCAAGCGCAAATGGCTGCATTCCGGCATCCGTCAGACCCATGATTGAAAGCCTGTTAAATCCCAAAAGGCCCTTTCCTGTATCTACGATTTTCGTTGCATCCGGGCCCCTCGAAGCGGTTTTAGCCAAAGCTTCCTTAAACTTGTCAAAATCAGCACATGCTGCACACCAACCCATTATTGAACACATATTATCTCTCCCAAACAATCGGCTGCCTTACGGCAGCCTTAAATTTACCTGCTGCATTTTGCAGAGGGACAGTTTGCGGGGAAACTATTCCTTAAGACAATAAGCCGAAAGTCCTTAGTGAAAAGTACTTTCGAATGGACCCGGCGAGGAACGTCCCATCCGTACCGCAGACGGGTCCTCGCTATTCGAAAGTGCTTTGAGCTTAGCACTTTCGAGCCGTCTTAAGAAATAGTTTCAGCCGCAACAGCCTCTGCAAAATGCAGGATTTTTAATTAGTACAGGCCGAAGAGCAGCTCGCCGTATGAAGGATATGGCCAGTACTCTCTTGAAGTGATCACCTCTGCCTCATCTACAGCTGCACGAAGCTCGTTCATCTGTGGGATGATGGTATCCCTGAAGGTCTCGGCGATCTCTTTCTCGCTGTCGATTCCTGCAATGTCTACTATTGATTTTTCAAGGACGTCGCATCTTTCATCGATGATGTCGGCAAGTCCTGAAAGCTTCTCAACCAGCTTGGTTTCTGCCTTGCAGCTGAGTGTAGGAACAAGGTCCTTCTTTGATACTGCCTCAGAAGCTACGTCTGCGCTGTACTCCTGGATAGCAGGAAGGATAAGCTTTCTTACCATGTCAACCATTGTGCCGGCCTCGATGTTAAGTACTCTTACATAGCTGCCGTAAGCGATGTCATGACGGGCCCTGAGCTCAACTTCGCTGTATATCTTCTGATGTGTCAGCATCTTTATGTTCTTATCAGCAAGGATAGTAGGAATTACATCCGGAGTTGTACGGTAGTTCTTAAGTCCTCTCTCCTCTGTTGCTACCTTGATCCACGAATCATCATATCCGTCTCCGTTGAATACGATGTTTGCATGATCGATGATAGTCTGCTTGATCAGATCATGGAGTGCGCTCTCAAAGTCATCTGCCTTTTCAAGAATGTCTGCAAACTCTTCGAGAACCTGTGCTGTAGCACCGTTCAGGATTACATTGCACTCTGAAATAGACTCAGATGATCCCACCATACGGAACTCAAATTTGTTTCCTGTAAATGCAAATGGTGATGTTCTGTTTCTGTCTGTTGTATCGATGGTAAACTTTGGAAGTGTATCAACTCCCAGCTTCATTACACTCTTTTCAACGCCCATGTAAGGAGTGTCATTCTTGATAGCCTCAAGAATTCCGTTAAGCTCGTCACCAAGGAAGATTGAGATAACTGCTGGTGGTGCCTCGTTTGCTCCAAGTCTGTGGTCGTTTCCGGCAGATGCTACTGAGAATCTGAGAAGATCCTGATAATCATCTACTGCCTTGATAACTGCAACCAGGAACAGAAGGAACTGCGCGTTTTCATATGGAGTATCTCCAGGTGAAAGAAGGTTAACTCCTGTATCTGTAGCAATAGACCAGTTGTTATGCTTTCCTGAACCGTTTACCCCTGCAAATGGCTTCTCATGAAGGAGACATACCATTCCGTGTCTTCCGGCTATTGTCTGCATCAGCTCCATGGTCAGCTGGTTGTGGTCTGCTGCCACGTTTGTTGTAGCGTAGATAGGAGCCAGCTCATGCTGTGCAGGTGCAACCTCGTTATGTTCGGTCTTTGCCAGAACTCCCAGCTTCCACAGCTCTTCATTAAGTTCATTCATAAAGGCCTGTACTCTCGGCTTGATAACGCCAAAGTAATGATCATCGAGTTCCTGTCCCTTTGGAGGCTTTGCTCCGAAAAGTGTACGTCCTGTAAAGATCAGGTCAGGTCTCTTATCGTACATTTCCCTGTCGATCAGGAAATACTCCTGCTCAGGTCCTACTGATGTGGTAACTCTCTTTACATCTTCGTTTCCAAATAATTTAAGGACTCTTAAGGCCTGTACATTCATTGCCTCCATTGAACGAAGGAGAGGTGTCTTCTTATCAAGTGATTCTCCGCTGTATGCACAGAATGCTGTTGGTATGCAAAGTGTCTTTCCTTTTATAAATGCAAATGATGTAGGGTCCCATGCTGTATATCCTCTTGCCTCAAATGTTGCACGGATTCCTCCTGATGGAAAGCTTGAAGCATCAGGCTCGCCCTTGATCAGCTCTTTTCCGGAAAATTCCATGATGACGCCGCCGTCAGGAGACGGAGAGATAAAGCTGTCGTGCTTTTCTGCTGTGATTCCTGTAAGAGGCTGGAACCAGTGTGTATAATGTGTTGCTCCCTTTTCAACAGCCCAGTCACGCATTGCAGATGCAACTGCGTTGGCAATTGAAGGATCCAGAGGCTGTCCCTTGCGGATAGTCTGCTTCAGTGCTTTGTAAGTCTTCTCTGAAAGCCTTGCTTTCATGACTCTTTCATCAAATACGTTGCTTCCGAACATTTCAGGTACGGTTGACATAAGTTTAACTTCCTTTCTTTATTTATCCGGTGACATGAGATTTTTGTCATTTCCGGATGTTTTTTTGCTGTAAACGACAAAAGACAACGACGCATTAGGAGTACGAATATTCCTAAGACGTCGTTGTCTCGTTGCGAGTAATATAGACCAAGCCCATTTATTTGTCAACCCCTTTTTAAAACAAAAATATTGAATTGACAACAACATATCTTTTGTAGTAGTCTATCGCCATAAAATCAAGTGCACTAAACGGAACTGCATCCCGTAGTAAAGCCGGTGCAGGATATCCGAAAACTAGTCAGGAGGACCAGCCTCAATGAAATATACAAAAGAAGAAGTTATGCAATACGTCGAAATGGAAGATGTCAAATTCATACGTCTGGCTTTTTGCGATGTATTTGGGAAAATGAAGAATGTAGCCATTCTTCCTACAGAGCTTGAGAGGGCTTTTAACTGCGGCATCGGAATCGATGCTTCCGCAATTGCAGGATTCGGAGGTGAAGTTAAATCAGACCTTTTCCTCCATCCGGACCCTTCCACTCTTTCATCTCTTCCATGGAGATCCGAAAACGGCCGGGTTATACGTATGTTCTGCACCATAACCCATCCGGACGGGACAATTTTCAAAAGTGACAGCCGCAGCATCCTGATCAAAGCCATAGAAGATGCAAAGGAAAAAGGTGTGGAGTTCGCTTTCGGCTCTGAGCTCGAGTTTTATCTTTTTAAAACTGACGAAGAAGGCAATTCCACCAAGGAGCCTTATGACAGGGCCGGCTACATGGATATTGCCCCGGACGACAAGGGTGAAAATGTAAGGCGCGAGATTTGCCTGACCCTCTCCCAGATGGACATAAGGCCCGAAAGCTCCCACCACGAGGAAGGTCCCGGACAGAACGAGATTGACTTCCGCTACTCTGACCCACTGACCGCTGCGGACAATGCCCTTACCTTTAAATCTGTGGTTAAGACAATTGTGGCCCGCCACGGTCTTTATGCTGACTTTTCGCCAAAGCCACTTCCTGATGAAGCCGGAAGCGGACTTCACATCAACATGTCTGTAAAGGCCATGAATGATCCGGACGCTTTCAATCACCTTATTGCAGGTGTCATGGACAAGATCCGGGAGATCACTGCTTTCATGAACCCGAGCGAAGGTTCCTACGAAAGGCTGGGAAAGAGAAAGGCTCCAGTCTATGTTTCCTGGTCTACCGAGAACCGTTCCCAGCTGCTCCGTATTCCTGCAACTCCGGGTATGGCTCCCCGTATCGAGCTGCGCTCTCCTGACCCTGAGGCAAATCCATACCTGGCCTTTGCTCTTTTGATATATGCAGGCCTCCATGGAATAGAAAACAAGCTGCCTCTTCAGCCGAGCGCCGACATAAATCTTTATAGTGCGCCCGAGGATGTGCTGAAAGGCTTTAAAAGGCTTCCATGCTCATTGAAGGAAGCGACTGAGCTTGCTTCAAACAGCGAATTTGTAAAAGAACACATTCCGCAGGAGATTATTTCATCTTACTGCAGGTAATACAGAACACAAAAATACAATTTTTGATTTTACAACAGATAATATTTTATCTGGAAATACAAATTTTAAATTCAGACAGAAAGGAGGCAGAACATGGTATTCAGAGAACATACTTACAGTACCCTTATAGTTTCTTCAGGCGAAAAGTTCATACAGACCATTAAAGAGCTGCTTCCTTCTACGGATTACTGGCCGATAAACACGGCTAAAAGTTCGGGTGAAGCCAGAAGGGCTGTCCTTGAGATGCAGTACGACCTGGTGCTTATAAACAGTCCGTTAAGTGATGAATTCGGAAGCAGTCTTGCCGCAGATATATGCGCCGGCGGAAACTCCGGAGTTTTGATGTTTGTAAAGAGCGAACTTTATGACGAGGTTTACTCCAAAGTCATGGAAGACGGCGTCATGGTCATATCGAAGCCCGTATCTACCCAGATGATAACCCAGACCCTGCGCATCATGTGCTCTGCCCGGGAACGCCTGAGAGGAATGGAAGCCAAGCAGGCAACTGTCGAGGAAAAAATAAAGGAAATCCGTATAATCAACAAGGCAAAATGGATGCTTATTGAAAAGCTGGGCATGACCGAAGAGGACGCCCATAAGTATATCGAAAAGCAGGCCATGGACATGAGGCTTCCTAAAAAGCAGGTGGCCGAGAATATCATTCTCACCTACTCTTGACATCATAAGTTTTTGAGTAGTATATTATTTTAGTATTTTTGATGGACAAAGGCGTTCATTTGTGGGTGAGTCACCCTCAAATGAGCGTCTTTTTATATTTATAGCATAAATTTGTCATAAGACATCGGTCGTTGACCATTTTTATTGATTGGGGAGGTTTTGGACATGACAAAGTATATTTTTGTAACAGGAGGAGTTGTTTCCGGACTTGGAAAAGGGATCACAGCAGCGTCCCTTGGACGGCTCCTGAAAATGAGCGGACTAAAAGTAGCCGCCCAGAAGCTGGATCCATATATCAATGTTGACCCCGGCACCATGAGCCCTTACCAGCATGGTGAGGTTTACGTTACGGAAGACGGTGCCGAGACAGACCTGGATCTGGGTCACTACGAGCGTTTTATCGATGAGGACCTGAACAAGTTTTCCAATCTTACCACCGGCAAGGTTTACTGGAACGTCCTTAACAAGGAAAGGCGCGGCGAGTATCTGGGCTCCACAGTTCAGGTTATCCCTCACATTACAAACGAGATCAAAGAATTTGTATACCGCGTCGGCAAACATTCTGACGCTGACGTTGTAATCACTGAGATCGGCGGCACCATAGGCGACATCGAAAGCCAGCCATTTATAGAAGCTGTCCGTCAGATTTCCCTGGAAGTCGGAAAAGAAAACAGCCTCTTCATCCACGTAACCCTGGTGCCATATCTTGCAGGGTCCAATGAACATAAGAGCAAGCCTACCCAGCACTCTGTTAAAGAGCTTCAGGGAATGGGCATTAACCCGGATATCATTGTCCTCAGAAGCGATGTTCCTATTGAGGACGAAGGAATTTTCAAAAAGATTGCCCTATTCTGCAATGTTCAGCCTGACTGCGTAATCGAAAACAAGACTATCCCTTGTCTTTACGAAGCTCCTCTGATGCTGGAAGAATCCGGCTTTTCAAAGGTTGTAAGACGGGCCCTTAAAATAGATGCTCCGGAGCCTGATGTGACCGAATGGACAAAAATGGTTCAGCAGATAAAGAGCTCTACCGGTTCTGTAACCATCGGTCTTGTGGGCAAATATGTCCAGCTTCACGATGCATACCTTTCGGTTGCTGAAGCTTTAAAACATGCAGGCTTTGCAAACCACTCCCAGGTAGATATCCACTGGATCGACTCTGAAACAATCACGGCAGAAAACGTTAATGAAGTGCTTAAAGACCTTGACGGAATTTTAGTTCCCGGCGGCTTCGGTTACCGCGGAATCGAAGGCATGATCCTGGCTGCCAAATATGCCCGTGAAAATGAAGTTCCATACTTCGGCATCTGCCTTGGAATGCAGATTGCTGTCATCGAATATGCCCGCAATGTATGCGGAATTGCCGATGCTAATTCCGGAGAATTTGACGAGCTATGTAAGAACAAGGTCATCGACTTCATGCCGGGACAGAACAACGAGATCAACAAAGGCGGCACACTGCGTCTGGGCGCTTATCCATGCGATATCACACCAGGTACAACCATGGAAAGATGCTATGGCAGCCTTTCCATTTCAGAACGTCACCGCCACAGATACGAGTTTAACAACGACTACCGTGAGGTGCTGGCAGATGCCGGCCTTACGCTTAGCGGTCTGTCACCTGACGGCAACCTGGTCGAAACTGTGGAACTCACAGAGCGTCCGTTCCACGTGGGCGTACAGTACCATCCGGAGTTCAAGTCCCGTCCGAATAAGCCTCATCCGCTCTTCCGCGAGTTTATAGCTGCGGCAATCGCTGGAAAAGCCTGATGCTGCATAAAAATTCGATTAACGAATTAAATTATGTTACTGATTCACTTGCAGATATTAACGAAATCATTTGCTCTATTATCTTTAACGTTTTGGGGAGCCGTAACTCCCTGAAAAGCACGAAGCGGTCATTAAGATGATATAACATGTGCGGATTAGAGAGAATGCTCTCCCTAATCTGCACATAACTGATATGACGTTGATTCAAAATATAACGGTTCAGGGAGAATTCTATCCCTGAACCGTTATATTTTGTAAAGGTTTATCTTCTGGTTGAAGCGAAACGGGGAACTTTCGTTACCCGTTTCGCTTTATTTTATTATGTCTTATTTACTACATGAGGCATTTTATGGAGCTAAAGTTCCCCAAAATGATT
>R11__coassemble_2069_pt1 | contig 10379 bp, 7 predicted proteins | sample R11__metabat2_high_PE_009 | metagenome-assembled genome bin R11
ATTGTCGTAACATCTGAGTGTAGCTTCATCATCTCTTGTGAGAGCTTTCCCATCAAAAGAAGCTGTATTAGCTGTGATGCTGCCACCTGTCATATAGATAACAGGGCCTGCCATGTCGGAAGAAGATGACGTGTTGCCGCTGACATATATGCCGCCGCCGCAGCCTCCCCATGCTGCCGAATAGTTTGTTTTCGCCTCATTTCCTGAAATAACTGCATTATCCTCGATATTGAGGATTCCGCTGGTTACGAAGATTCCTCCGCCGCAAGGTGTGCCGCCCTCAAATTCTTCACTGCTGTTTGCATTATTATTTATCAGCTGGAAATCTCCGCAAAGTGTCACCTCAGATGACCTGTTGGAACCAACTATATATATTCCGCCGCCTCCGTTAAGCGCATTATTGCTTGAGATTTCTCCTCCACTGAGAACCGCGGTCACATGACTTCCTACATACAGGCCACCGCCATATGCCATGGATGTTGATTTGGCGGAATAATCATGATTTTCTGTAATTTTTCCGCCATTCATGTATACCCGGCTGTAATCACCTGCGAAAACTCCTATGCCTGACTCTGACGTTCCGCCATTGCCGCTGACAAAATTGTCTCTGATCTCAGCTCCATCATTTATGGTCAGTGTTGCATATGAAGACATTTTTCCATTTACAAGAAATACACCAAGACCGGAGTTACAGAACGGGTATGTTCCTGTCTCCACACCATTTATTACTGCTGTACCATTGTTAAGAACCAATGATGCACCCTTGTCCACAACTATGCCTCTTCCCATCTGGTTGGCATCGATTGTGATATTTTCAAGTGTCAGGCTTCCATATACATGTATCAGACCTCTAGGGGTCTGGTCTTTAGGAGACCCTGAAAATCTGCTGGTTTCCGTAATGGAATGTACTGAGCCTATAGCTGATGTCAACGTTATATTAATGCCTTTTGGAATATTGACCTCACCAAGAGTCATATTTCCGGTACCGACACTGATATTTTTTGTTATCTCAATAACATAATTAATAGATGAATCTGTACATTCGGCCAGGGCACCGGCCAGTTCGGATGCAGATGCTACCTGATAGACTGTTTCTTCCTCATTTTCAAAAATCAGAACAACGGAATCCTCGGAAATAACATCTGCGGTCTCGGCTGTTTCTTCTGCCTCTGATGATTTCTCCATCTCAGTACTCTCAGCTGTTTCCTCAGTTTCTCTGTTTTCAACTATTGCTTCCGTGGTTTCAAAAGTTTCAGCTGTTGTTTCGAATGTTTCTTCTGTCTGAATTGTTTGCGCACTGCCACTATCTTCGGCATAGGATATTACAGGTACAGCCATTGCAGCGATCACAATAATCACGACAAACATTCTCAGCCAACCATTTAGTTTCCGTGTAACATATTTAATTGTCTTATTTTTATTTTTTCTCATTAATCTACCTGCCTGCCAGGATCATTGAATTTATCTGACCCTCTGAAAGGCTTACATCAAAATAAGTTTTATAAAAGCTCTGTATGTTTGATATAAGTGACGAATAGCTTACGCCTCCGTAAATCTGATATGCGGCCCAATATGTTTCCAACGGAGAATCTACCGACCCTTCAGCCCAGTTTCCTATTCCATATGGGTTTACATAAACCACATAATTTCCGCTGATGCTGCTGTTAAGTATGGTATTTCCGTCGTTTGCGATCCATCCCGCATTGGTTCTCTGACCATTTGTGCTGAGGTCTCCATGCCACATCCAGTACCAATCTGACTCAATGGCATTCTTTGTTGCACTGTCAGCTGCTATGAATGCACGATAGTATTCTGTTCCCGGAAGTGTATACGCTCCCGAATAGGCATGGACAATACCGGCATCATATGACTGCGGCAGACCTCCATCGGTCCAGGAGTAACTCCAATCATTGCTGAACTTTGGCGAAAACTGGTGAAACATCGGTGTCACGTAATATTCGTCAGTGTCCACATAGTATTCGGAAGATGTATTTACAATGTTTGCTTTTCCAAGGAAATCCGTTACCACTGCCCTGGCCCTTGTGGAATATGCAGTTGCAACTCCCCTCATGTTGTTCAGCAGTGAGTAACCTGTTTCACTGTCAGCCCCGGACAGAAGGTCATATTTACCGCTGGTAAATGTATATGTAATATCCTCGTGGTATCCGGTCAGGTAACAAGTGTAATAGCTGACGCCTGCTGATACTGAAAGATTGTTTATCATGTTTACGTAGCTGCCGGCCTTTGCACTGGCAGCGCTGGTATTTATGGCAGCCGCAACGATCTGGGCCGCATATGCCAGATCTGCGGCGCTGTCAATCCTTGGAATTGAAATATAATGCTTATCCCCAATCTGGGAGAGCTGGCTGGCAGAAAACGTGTTCTGTCCCGATTCAACTATAACTACATAATCATCAAGCTGAAGCAGCTGCTGGAAATATTCGTCTGAAAGAGTGGAATTTCCATCTCCGCTCCACCATGACTTTACCTGGCCGCCTGCGATATCGCTGCAAAGTGCCTGGGCAAGGGAGTTTTCCAGGAAATCCGAATTGGAAGCATAAAGCCAGCCGCTTCCGCCCAGCATCTCCACAAGCTGGGCTGCTGTTCCGGTGGCTATGTAATAATGAGCATTGTCTATGATCTGCTGTTCATCTCCGGCACCGGTATCTACAGTCCTTACAGGTGAATCATCATCATTGTTTCCTGTATCAGGTACGTTGCTTTCTGCTTCTTCGCTTTCACGTTCCGGACCTTCATCGTCATCATTATCGTCAGGTGTTTCCTCTCCGCCTGTATCGGGCTCAGTTTCACCTATTTCTTCAAACTCACTGTCATCATCTGCATTTTCGCTATCATCCTCGTCATCTTCAAGAGGCTCTAAATCACCTTCAGCCTGACCATTATCATCGGCATCCTCGTCATATACAAGCCGGTGTCCGCTTCCTTCCTCACCGCCGTCTCCGCCGCTTCCGCCTTCACCGTCGTTTATCCCTGCAGCCTGGGTCTGATCCTCTAATACGGAATCGGCATCCTGCTCCATAAGGTCATTGAAATCCTCGTCCTCATTGTCGCTGTCGTCATCCTGCTGGTCCTTCAGGTGGTCAATATCCACTTCTGTGGCATCATCTGTGTAAATTATCTGCTCCAATTTAGGTGACGGACGGCAACCTGCCAGGCATAAAGCCAGGCAGATGGCACAGACTGCTATCAGTTTTCTCCTTAATGAACTGCTCATGAACTACCGCTTCTATATTGCAAAATATTTCAGACAATATCTGAAAAATCCTATTTCTCTCTTCGTATTTTTCTTAAAATTATTATAAAAAGTCTTAAACCAGCCTGCTTCTTCCTCACTGACCGGCTTTCTGCCGTAAAACGTTCTGATATAAACATCAGTCAGCTTTTCAAAAGTTATGTCTCCGCATTGGAATGCTTCCATCTCGTGAGATATATTTCCCGAATATTCTATCAACGTATGATTAATTGGCTTCTTATATCCCAGCTTTGCAAACTTTGTCATAAAATACTGGTAATAGTTGATTACCTGATTTTCCGGACTCAGGGCGTTTACGCTGTCACGCCATTTCTTTCTTCTTAAATATCTGATAACAAACAAAGCCACAATAATAACTGCAATCACTGCGATTATGTAAACAAATCCATAATTGTGGAAAATGTTATGCATCAGATTCGTGGCAAAAGTGCTGACATCATTCATTGCCTGCTCCACATCGTCATGCTCAGCATCCGGATTTTCTTCCGTAGGCATTTCTTCTGGGATTTCTCCCTCGTCAATCAGCTGATTTGTATAATCAATGATCTGCTGCAGTTCTTCTTCCGTGTATTTGTCCGGATCCAGCATTTCCCTGTATGCCGAAACACCCACAAACTTAAACAGATCCATATCCTTCATTTTTGTTATCAGCTTCAGTTCCCTCGTAGGCGGATTAAGAGGCTCTACAACGCCCTTATATATGCCGAATCCGAGCCCAAAAGCCAGCAGACAGACTATGGCAGCCTGGATGATAAATGTAGGGACTCTTACTTTTCCTGTATGAACCCTTGACACTGTAATACAGTAATTTCTGTAAAGGAAATACATCAGCACTGCAAACACGAATACAAAGAATGTCCATGTTCTGACCGGAAACTCCATGAAGTATGTAAAGAAACTTATTATGGTTCCCACGGCAAAAAGTACGATTATGCCGGCTCTGCTCCTTCCAAGCAGAAATATCCCTAAGGAAGTAAATGCTACAACTACCAGGGTGATGCCCAGGCTATGGGCCGCCTCATCCTTAAATATCTGGGAATTGGCAGCGTAGAATATGAAAACGCCCAATACTATGACGCCAATGGCAACTCCCGCTATGGTCAGTATTCTGTCGTATGCAAATACGAAAAACAGAATGTCCAGCACAAACATCATCACTATGACTACTGCCACATTGTTATATACCGGATCATCCAGCAGAAAGCCGGACAGCACGCTGAATACCAGTCCGATCTGACACAAAAGGCACAGCAGCAGATCCCATATTCTGTTCTTTATGTAGTGCATCATCTATCTGAAGTCCTCGTGCAAACCTGTTCTTACAAAATTAAAATAAATGTTCGACTCATCAAGTTGGGATAATCTCCCCTTCATATCGTCTATCTCTCTCTTTGTCAGCCCGGAAGGAACCACTATGTAAAGCTCCGGGGTCCTTCCCTGGCGTTTAACCCGGACAATCTCCTGTACCAGATCCTCAGTGATCCTGGATGTGACCACTATGACATTTGAGCTTCTGCTGCTCATCTTGCCGCCCTCTTCCAGAATGCTGTATGCGTCGGGTACCTCAGGGGCAGGATTCTCTACTATTACCGAAAAATCCTTTATCAGATTTCTGTCATCATCACGGCCCTTAGGGGTCATTTTCTTGATCACATTATTCTTATCGGCATAGATCAGGAAATATGATGTATAAACTCTTGCAATCTCATCGATTATGGAAAGTCCGGTCTCAATTATGGAATCGTATATGTCCATGGCTGTTTCACGGGAATCCAGCTTTTCTGATGTGAAATCCAGAATAACCGAAAAGTCCATTTCCTTGCTGCTCTCATAGACCTTTGTCATGTATCCCTGGGCCTTTGAAGACTGTTTCCAATGGATGTTCTTCATTGAATCGCCCACAGTATACTCACGGGTTCCCATGTAGTCAGATCCACCCACAACAGCCGTGCTTCTGTCTCTTGGTGACTCATCCTTCTCCAGCTCGTTATTTACCAGTTCTTCCACCGGAAATATCCTTGGCATGACATATACTTCCGTCCTGCCGTTGATATCCACGTTGCTTTTAAATATTCCGAAAAGATCGTAAAGCTTCATGGAATCAATACCAATCTCATATACGCCTATATGGGGCATGTCCATGTCAAATCCCAGTTTATTATCAGCCTTAGGTGCCAGCGTCAGGGTGGTCTGCATCTCGCTGTCGTTTTCACCGAAAAGATCGGTTACGATGATGTTTGCCTGCGCCCTTGGGCCCATTATCAGACCGGAGTTTTCTACGTGAAGCATGATGGTAACGCTGCTTCCTCTCTGGCATTCATTGCCGGCAAAGTCCGAAGATATCCTGATGCTTTTTCTGACTATCAGCATACACACCAGCGAAATTATCACCGCCAGCAGAAGTACGCTTGCCGGCAGATATCCATAAACTGAATTTGTATAAAGCGCCGGAAGGGCCGCAACAGCAAATATGACTGCGATAAGCAGTATTTTTAAAATTTTCTTTACTATTCTGCCCATGAACTGATTATTTAACCGGTACTACTATTGTTGAAACTATGTTGTTTATTATGTCTGCCGGATTCTTTTTCTCGGTCTTTGCAGCATGGGTCAGCATAATCCTGTGCCCCAGTACAAACGGAGCCAGATACTTAATGTCGTCAGGAATGACATAATTTCTTCCCTGCGAAAGGGCATAGGCCTTTGAAAGTCCATAGAGAGCTATGCTTCCTCGCGGCGAACTGCCCAGCTTAATGTCCGGATGATTTCTTGTGGCTCCTACTATGTGGACAATATATGTAGCAACGATCTCGTCCAGACGCACCCTGTCTGCCATGTCAATAAGGCCGACAATGTCTTCCTTGCTGGCTGCCGGCGATATCTTTTTCTTGGCAAGGCGCCCAAACATTACAAACTTAACTTCTTCGGTAAGCTCGGCATATCCCAGAGACATCTTTACCATGAAACGGTCGATCTGGGCTTCCGGAAGCTGATATGTTCCAAGGGACTCAATCGGGTTCTGGGTTGCCAGCACCATGAAAGGAGGCTCCAGGCCGTATGTATTTGAATCTACCGTAACCTGTCTTTCTTCCATTATCTCCAACATGGCACTCTGTGTTTTTGCTGAAGCACGGTTTATTTCATCCGCCAGGACGATGTTGCTCATGGCAGCACCCTGTCTGAACTCAAATTCTCCGGTCTTCTGGTTATAGATTGAAAATCCCGAAACATCAGAAGGCATTACATCCGGTGTGAACTGGATTCTCTTATAGTCACAGGCAATGGTCTTGGCCAAAGCTGTGACCAGACTGGTCTTTCCTGTTCCCGGTATATCTTCTATCAGCACATGACCGCCTGCCAGCATGCACAGTACCACCAATGCAATTTTTTCTCTCTTGCCTGTAATAACGGTCTCTATATTGTCGATTATTCCGCTTATCTTTTCCTGCGCAGCTGCTGCCTCTGCATCTGAAATGACTTCATATCCCAGATCTTTTGTATCCATTTCAACTATTTTCATGACTCTCTCCTGTGTCAGTTTTGTATCTTCCTTTTAAACTTACGTTTTGCCTGCGGAAGCTTTCTGTTTATCTGTCTGATATTCCCGGTGTGCAGACCTTAACCGGATGCCCCTGGGAATTAATTACCTCTAATATTTCTATGTCTGTGTTGTATGCCTTGTACAGGGTCTGCTTCGTGATTACGGAGTTGCTGTCTCCAAATATCAAAGGGTCATTCCTGAACAGTATGGCTGTCTTTGAATTTGTAAGAAACGCCTGGTCAGGCATGTGGGTCGTAAATATGACGCACAGATCTTTCTTTGCCAGCTCCCTGATGCATTTCATGACAATTACCATGTTTCCATAGTCCAGATTGGCTGTAGGCTCATCCATGACCAATATCTTTGGCTCCTGGCACAGTGCCCTGGCTATCATCAGGAGCTGTCTTTCGCCTCCGGATATTTCCGTATAGACCTTATCTCTCAGATGCCTTATTCCCACATCTTCCAGAGCCTGCTCCACTATCTCATAGTCTTTTCTGGACGGCTTTCCCATGCCAGCCGTCTGTCCTATTCTTCCCATCATGGCCACATCCCTTACCAGATAAGGAAATGTAGGTATATGGGCCTGAGCCACATAAGCCATGTACTTTGCCCTCTTTTTTGCAGGCCACAACGCTATATCATCTCCGTCTATATATATATGTCCTGCCAGCGGCGGGATCAGATTCAGTATGGTTTTAAACAGTGTGGTCTTTCCCACGCCATTTGGTCCAAGAAGCGCACATGTGTCTCCGCTTTGAAGTGACATGGTCACGTTCTTTACCACAGGCTTATCCTTACTATAGCCGCAGGCCAAATCTCTTAGTTCAAGTATCATCTATTGTTCGAATCCTCTTCTTTGTTTTGAAAGAATTATCATGAAGGCCGGAGTCATGAAAAGGCTCATAATAAATCCAACCGGAATCTCTTCATCCGCTATCAGGAAGAATGATGTCAGCAGACGGCACACCATCAGCAGCATTCCCCCAAACAGTGCACTGAAAACCAGCACCTTCTTCGAATTTGCTCCCACTGCATTTCTTACCGCATATGGAATTACCATTCCTATCATTCCCACATCACCGCAATGTATCATGGCCGCTGTTACCATTATTACTCCGCAGATCTGACCTATCATTCTTATTGGCCCCGGATTGATGCCGCTGGTTTTGCTTTCCGCGTAGTCAATGGCCACGCCGTTGAACTTATATCTCAGCATCAGCATTGGAATAATGGCTATTGCCATTGCTCCAAAGAAAATGGCAAGGCTCAGCCAGTCAATCTGTGTATAAGTACCCATGGTCATCTGCTCGTAGAGCACCAGATCCTCATCCGTAAGTTCATACATGTAATATGTAGTAAACACATTAAGTCCCTGGGATATTACAGAGCCTGCCATCAGCATCTTCATTACAGAAGGGTTGCCCTTCCGGTCACCTGCCAGCTTTCCCAGCATTATTACTGCCAGTACACACGCGGCTGTCAGCGCATAACAGTAAACATATCTTCTGGTCACCAGTTCCAGCGCCTGTGTGGAATACAGTGTGATCATCAGGATATTTCCCAATCTTACGCCGGCTGTGGCACCCAGCATGTTAGGGGATGCCATCGGATTCTTGTAAATGGTCTGAAATATAGCACCGGCCATAGCCAGTCCTGCTCCGGCCACTGCTGCCATTCCTGTAATGGCCAGCCTGTTCCAGGCTCCTCCGTAATACACCTGGCCGATACTGTCTATCATTTCCTGCTTATGGGAATAGGTCACCGGGTCTATCAATGAGGCAATGGCAAATCTTATCCCCTGGAAAATGCTCTTAAAATACTGGAGCGGCACAAATTTGTCGCTATAGCTGTATGCCTGATATCTGAAGCACATACACAGAAGGAAGATGAACACAAATGCGGCAATGGCAATGGCCAGCTGTCTCCTGTCCTTACGCCTATCGGATTCCCATACGCATCGCACCTGGTCTTTGGTTAACCGCATTCTGGCCGCCTCCTTTCCTTCTTAAAAGTGTGACAACCATGACTATGCAGCCGATGGCACTTGTAATGACATTTACTGAATCTGTCATTGAAAGGTATGTGGTCAGGTCATAAATGACCGTCAGCAATATCGCCCCCACCAGGATGGAACATGGGACTATCTTTTTCATGTCCGGTCCGACTATCCTTCTTGTAACAAGCGGAACCATAAATCCCACAAAGCCAATTCTTCCGCAGAAAGCCACGACCAGAGCAGTCATTACAGCACTGAGAAGCATCATCATCATCCTGTATCTCTGTACATTCATTCCGGCAACCTGAGCCTCGTCGTCTCCCATGGAAAGAAGATTCAGCTTAGTCCTGATCTTCAATGTTATGATGAAGCATATGGTTAACGGCACGCTCAGCATCAAGAGCCCTGAAAGGGTGGTTATCTTATCAAAGCTTCCCATCATCATGTCACGTATCTGTTCGATACGGGTATCGTCAGGATTCACTATGATCATGTAGTACTGGATCACCATGTTCACACTGCTGATAACGCTGGAAAATACCATGCCTGCAATCAGCATAGCCGAAGGTGACATTTTCCCTTTTCCTGCGATGCGGCTGATAACAAGTATCAGCGCAGTTCCTAATATGCATCCTCCCACCACGCAGAACTGGTATCCATAAAGATCCCATATTGTCTGGTTGTCGTATGCATCAGCATCAAAGCCGGATGCACTGAATGTCAATTCCGTTGTGGATGATGTAAAAAGCAACAGGTAAACCACGCAGCCCAAAGTTCCCCCGGCCATTACTCCTGTAGTTGAAGGTCCGGCTATCACATTGCGGTAACTACCCTGCATCAGGCTTCCGCAGGTCGCCAATGCTCCCCCGATAAAAAATACTGCAGCAATCTTTATCAACGAAATTTCTATTCCGCTTGCGCCTCCTGCAGAAAAAACAAGGTTATATATGCTGGCCGTATTTTTTCTTATCTGTTCGATGGCCCATGCCACTGAAAAATTCTTGCTGTCAATCGGGAATACGATTATCAGCGAGGCAATAGCCAGCAGTACCCAGATGATTGCCAGTACAACTATTGGATTTACATGCTTTTCGTGCTGCCTTTCGTTTTCCCTGAATTCAGCAACACTTACCCCTTCTTCTCTGTGGAGTTTTTTGTCTCTGCGGGGCCTTTCCCTCTCACCGAAAGACATATCCTTGTCCAGCTCTTCAAGGAAGCTATTTCCGTTTTCTTCCGTGTCTCCGTGGAAATGTATTCTGTTTTTAGAGATGTCGTCCCGGTTTCTGCTCATCTATGTTTCTTTTCTGTATCCTTATGTCATTTCATTTTTTGGTTCCGGCTTCATTTACCAGTCACCACGGCCCGGATTGACACTTTTACCGCCCTTTTTCCTCATTATCATAAGCACTATGGCTCCGCCTATGATAATGACTATAACAACTATCATGATGACCCATATGACGGTCATGTCTATCGGCTGTCTTTCTTCCTCTTCGCTGTTTATGGAGTGACCCATTCCGTTGCCCTCAAGGTCATCAGAACAGTCAACTGCAGCTTTATACAAT
>R11__coassemble_2081_pt1 | contig 10343 bp, 2 predicted proteins | sample R11__metabat2_high_PE_009 | metagenome-assembled genome bin R11
GAACAGTCGATACAGAAAAGACAACCACAACATCAAAAGACGGCGTGCTTCTGGTAGAAGATGATCAGACATCAGTAACAATCAGCAAGGTTGATATAGCAAACGGTAAAGAGATTGCCGGAGCTCATATACAGATACTTGATGAGAATGGTAAAGTAGTTATTGAGTGGACATCAACCACAACAGCAAAGGTTGTCAAGGGACTTAAGACCGGTGTAACTTACACCCTTCGCGAGACAGTTGCACCTACCGGTTATGAGATTGCTACAGACACCAAATTTGTTCTGAAGGCTGATGGTACAATTGACACAAGCAAGACAACAACAACCATCGGCAATGGAAAGAATGGACCTTCAGGTGCACTGCTTGTACAGGATAAGGCTAAAACAAATGATAATAAGTCATCTAATAACACACCTGTAAACAATTCAAGCAACACCGGCAGCGGCAACATACCTTCAACCGGTGACCGCAACGAGATTGGTTTGTATGTATTACTTGCACTTCTTGGTGCAGCCGGAATCGGTTATGGCGTCAGAAGAAAGAGAAAAGTAAAGTAATATTTGCCAGTTATGCTGATAAAAAAGGATTCTGAACTTCGGTTCGGGATCCTTTTTTTCTTTGAAGTGACGGAAAGGGAGCGGCGCAGACTTTTGGGCATTGGCACTGGAAATGGCCCAAATGGACCACTAACCCCGTCCCCCAGGTCCAAAAAAATTACTGGATTTTTTAGTGGAAGGAGTATATTAAATTTGAATTTTTGTATATATATGTAAGACTACAAATGTGGGAGAATGAAAAATGAAGAAAACAGCTAAAAAGATTGTTTCATTTTTCCTGATGCTTATGATGGCGTCATCTCTTATGTACCAGCCGTTGATGGAGACGGTGGTATATGCTGATGATAGTGCTTCTGAGGAGGCATCCATCGAGGAGTCAGCTTCTGATGTTACGGATGCAATTGATGCGGTTCTGTCAGAAGATGAAGAGGAAAATATTGAGACAGCAACAGAAGCAGACGAAGTTTCTGTAGTTAGTGACTTCGAAGAAGATGGCACTGAAGAAGTTTCGGAAGAAAGCGAAGCTGCAGAAACATTGGGAGATGCTTCTGATGATGACACTTCTGAAGCAGAAGAATCTATTGAACAGATTTCTTCTGAAGATGAAAGCCAGGTTGCTGAAACTGAGGAAAAGTCTTCGGATGATGCTGCAGTTACTGATGAGACTGCTGAAGAGAAAGATAATTCCGATGACGGAAAGGATGTTTCTCTGCTGGAAGATGAGGAAAATAATCAGCTTATTTCTCTTTCATCTATAACTAATAATAAAGCATATATTACTTTATATGATCAAGACGGTAAGGTTATTGATACAACTAACCCTAAGAGAAACCGTGATAAGACATATACGCCTGATGAATCAAAAGATGAAGGCGGTTCTGCTTACGTTGAGACTAAGCTTGGCGAAGGTGACGGCGTAACTGTCCTCCTGGAAATGGAAGACATTTCAGACTATGACGGCACGTCAGCCGGTGTGCAGGAGAATACATGGTATTATGTAGAGCTTCCTTCACAGCTTGTACCTGTAAGTGACATATTGGACCCTGAAGAGCCTATAGTGCTTTTTAATTACGGCAAGGTTGAGGCAGACGGTGGTATTTATACAACCGAAAACGGCTACCAGCTGAGGCTCCAGTTCTATAAGGTGACTGACCAGATTGGTGTTTCAGGTTCATATCAGTGGGACTCAACTGTTGCAGCAAATCTTGATCCGCTTACCTGGCAGAAAATGGAATTCATTCCAGGCGGAGAAGTAAGCTTCAAGACCAAACCTGCTGAAGAAGAACCGGGTGATTACGAACTGACATCTTCAGTTACAGGACCTTTCGATTTCGACGGCGGCAGTGGCTATGATTACTACCTGTGGCAGATTGACCTTGTTGACAACGGCGAGACAAAGGTTATCCCTTATACATATCTTAATGTAGATTCAATTGAAAATACATATATCATTGCTGATGCATTATCCGGAAGCGGCAGCACAACCTATAAACTTTCGGATTATTTTGACGTTTATGTTACATACGCCGGAAGCAAAACAGAGACAAAGCTTAGTTCATGGCAAATGGGCAGCAATGCGTTTTATTATTACGATGGCAGCTTTGACGGCACAGGCCTTGTACAGATTGACTGGAGCTATGACAGCAGCCTTTATACTTCCGACAAGACAATTGGATCATATGATTATATTAAGGCATTCAAGGTAGGCCTTGCAGGATATAAAGCAAATAGTGGAGCAGGAAAGGATAACAGCAAAGGCCAGAACATCGAAAAAATTTCTGTCCGCTTCAAAACTCTGATCGTTAATAACGTAGGAAAAACAAGTGAGAGCACCAGCATAAGTGCTTCTATTGACATCCCTGATGCCGGAGAGCTTACCACAAGCACAGGCACTGGTACATCTTACAATTGTGCCCATGTCGAGAACTTTAAAACAACTAATCCTGGCAACAACTCAACAATAGATTCTTATACAATTGATAAGAGTACCAACGCGGTTCAGTACGGCGGCGTGCCAAACTATCTTAATGTTACAGGTGACGTTATAAAAGATAAAAGTTCAGATTACTGGCATATCAAGTATACGCCGGAGACGAAAAGCTATGGCGATAACCAGAGCGGTCTTTATTACGCCATAAGAAACTACTCTTTTAATAAGAGAGGCGGCGGCCTTGTTGACACAACGAAAAATTCAACCCCGACTGATTCTGATAAAGGCTCATTCAACAAGCTGATGATAGGTTCCACAGATGCATCAACGCTTGCGTTTTATAACTATGCAACAAGGGAAAATATAGTTAATTGGATTGTTAATAACTGGAATGACCCTGTTACTGCATATCAGATAGAGCAGGCGTTAAAAGACAAGCCTGCAAACCGTAATTTTGCTGTTTTCTATACCAGAAGCAATGAAGGCTCTACTGACATAAATGGAAACAAGATTAAAAAGATCATCATCCTTGATTCAGAAAACGGATGTGATATGGTATCCAGCTATTCATCAGGCAACGAGCCATATCTTCTTAAGAGTCCTACAAGCAACGTTCCTGCCACATGGGATGTTTATGCATTCGGTGTAGGTGATGATACAACTGCAAGCTTTGATTTTGATGAGCATCTCGTATCCCTTTATAACGGCCGCGAAGACGGAGTGGCAGACATACCTTCATGGTCTGTTTCAAACTATATATCAACCGGCCAGTATTCAACCGGTTCAGGTACCGGCGGTCCTCTTTCTCATACTGTAGAAGTAGTGCCGACATGGATTGATGAAGACACGATCATGTGGGAGGCAACTCTTGATGCGTCGCTTTTTGAAAGCTACAGTTTTAGCAGTTCAGGCACCGCAAATTACTACGTGGGATTCAGCGATGGAGTAAGTGTAACTAATGGTGAGATTACATATGACGGCACTACATTTGTTACAGGACTTTTCTATGTAAAGAATTCTTCCGGTGGCTATACGGTGCTTAACCAATTATCAACGTATAGTAATTCAAGTACAGTAAACGTTGCAGGCAGCACATATGATGGACCTCGAATGACCAGATCTAACTGGTCTTCATCTGCATGCAGTAACAGTAAAACCAACGTTTATCGTGCACAAAATGGAACATATTCCATAACAAATAATATTGTTGATGACCAGATTACATTCAGATACTTTACAAAAGTTGATGCAAGTGCCATTACAGGTTCCGCACAGGAATTCAGCTCTCAACTTGAAATAGATCTCAACGCGCAGCGTGTTGGAAAGAGCAGCAGGGGCAATAATATGAGCCCTAACTATTCATATAAGTTCATATCTCCTGTAGCAACGGCAACTATTCCGACACTTTACAAGTCACTTGTAAAGGATGAGTCCCAGGCAAACGACAGCGAAACAGGTCTTGCAATCGAGACATATAAGATTACGGCTTCTTTCAGAAATAGCAGTTCAGGTCCGAAGACGGGAGAGGCACTTAATGGATTCAGAGGTTACCTTTCAATTACGGATGACATGAAGTCATGTAAGGTAAATGATGTTGAAACTTCTTCTATCGGAAAGAATGCCAAGGTAACTGCGCTTTCCATCATTAATCCAAATAGCGGAAGCACAGTTTATGAGCTGACTGAAGCAGATATTACTGAGCTTAATGCAAACGGCTCCATAACACGTACCGGAGCAAAATTAAATAATGGCGCTACCCAGATAAAAGTTTCATATAATAATGCCAAGTCTGTGGACGAGTACAACATGTACAACGGCATTAAGGTTGAAGTTGGAAATGTATTTGGTCCTGCCAGCTTAAATATTATTTATTCAGTCGCAGTTGACGAGGCAGAGGTTGCAGCAGCAGAGAAGATTGCTCCGACTGATTCATTTAAGATGTCTCTTAAGAACAGCGCAAGAGTAAGAAATGCAGATCCGGATGCTAAGTCAACACCTGTATATGCCTCTAACGAGCGTATCATTGCAGCAGCGCTTGCACTTAGTAAGAAGGCAGGAAATAAGGCCGGTGGAACATCTTATAAGTACACATTAAGATCAAACGAGCTACATGATTATTCACTGACAGCCCAGATTGGATACCGCGCGGTAGAGTCTGTAACAGTAGAAGACTTTATCCAGCAGGTAGACAATGTAAATCAGGATGGTGAATGTACAAATTCATATAAGTACGACGAGCATCCTGATGCCAGCAAGCTTGTAGCAGACCATCTTTCTGTTAAGGAACTTAAGATCACAGAAGTTCTTGTTGGTGACGCTGACAAAGAAGAGACAGTATATGAGGACGGCAAAGCCGCATCCGGGTGGAATGTAGTATTTAACACTAACAAAGACGGCGAAATCTTTAATATTACGATTTCAAAGACTGATGGCACTAAGATCAGTCCGGATACAATATTTACTTTCACATATGATGCCGAACTTGATATCCGTAAAGATTTCAGAAGCTCTAAATATTATGACGGAGCAGCCATCTATGCCACAAACGGCGGCAGAGCTGAGATCGCATATAAAGAGGATACACCGTCAACAGCATCTCTGATGGAATTTGATGACATTGATACTAACAGCGGTACCTATGAGCCATACGTTAACACCGCAGACGGTACACTTGTAACATATGCTTCTGCAGCAAATGAGTACCTTACAGACGTGGAAGCTCAGAAGGGTTCAACCGGTTCATGGACTACTTTGGCAAAACAGTTCTACGACGATGACATAAACCTCGTAGATGATGCCGGAATTGATTACTACATCGCAGCTTATACAGGAACATACGGAAAGAATGAATATCCTGAAAATCCTGTAATGACTGATACATTCTCATATGTTTATGAATTTGGTGAGAATGGAACAGACGCCGATGTACATTATGATGCGGAAACAATTACTGATGAGCAGAAAGCTGCTCTTAAAGATATTGCAGACACATACAATTATGTAGCAAACAAGCATACTGCAATCCAGAACCTTAAGGTTTTCTATACTGAGCATACTACATATAACTTCCCTGATTCAGAGGAATACGATGAGTGGGCTGCTAAGTACATGATTTACGAGGCAGATGGAGTTATCCCTGCATCAGTTCCAAGCGGTAAGGGCACGTCAGATACATATACTGTTACAGGAACTGACGGAACGTCAATCACATATTCTTATACCCGTGATGAAGGAAGCCAGGCAGGAGAACTTGTAGTTAAGCTTAATAAAGATAATATTGACTATGACTGCTATGTGGCTGCTACATATGAGATAATCACATATTGGGATGATGTTGAAAACGATCCTTTATATGTTGCAGTGCGTCAGCGGTATGCAGACCTTCTTTCAGGAATTGACTATCATATTCTCCTTAAGCAGAACAACGAGCTGGTAATTCCTGGAGACAAGACAGAGGTAACAGAGGAGACCGGTACTCACGTACAGGTTCCTGTAATGGAATTTGCAAAGACTGCAGAAAATGTTAATAACGATACCGGTTGTGCAGATTGGAAGCTTGAGGGATCAATCCCAACACTTATTGCATCAAATGTTAAATTCCATGATGCAGTTACGATTGATGACGAAATAGCTGCAAAGTATACAACAATTGAAAACGTTAGATTACATCAGGTGGAGATGTTATCTACGAAAATGGAAAACCTGCTGAAGGACTTTCAGATGATAATTTTGTTATCACAATTGATAACGATAAGATGACACTGGATGTCGAGATCATAAATACAGCAGATGCCAAAGCATTTGCAGCAGGCAAAGCAATAGCTGTTACATATTCAACAGTGCTTGACCTTGAAGCTTATATTAATGAAGCCGGTTCAGATGCTGAGGAATATGTTGTCAGCAACGCTGCAACAATGGAGCATGGTTCACTGAAGCTTGAAACCGAGGCAGACGGCACATTCAAGCCGGATGCTCCAATTGAACTTGCAAAGGAACTGGAAGATAATGACGAATACGGCAATAATGGTCAGGGCTGGAAGATAACAGCCAACACAGGAAATATTGCAAGAACAGCATTTAAGATTTCAGACAGCCTTTCAGCTTCAGAGGAAGCACTGGCAGCGATCAGCATTTACGACATTAAGATCACTGTTACAGAGGATGGTAAAGAAGCTGTAACCTATGACGCTGATTCGCTTCCTGAAGGAGTCAGCATAACCGATAGCGAAGGTCAGGAATTTGATCAGCGCGTTAACGGAAAGACTGCATTTAATATTATCTTCGATGAACTGCCTGCCGGGACAGAAGTGGTAGTTGAGTACGTATCAGTAATCGACAGTGACAAGTATCTTACCGACACAGGTCTTGACATTGCAACAATCGCACTTAAGAATGCTGCCAATGCATCAGACTCATTAGGATTCAGCAAGGAAGATAATAAAGAAACTGAATCCGACATAGCCAAGACAGTCATCAAGAGCGGTGAAAAGATCGGAAAAGACGATGACAAGAACGATCTGATCCGCTGGACTGTAAACATCAACATGCTCAGCGAGCTGACAAAGGAACAGCTTGTCGATGCCAAGAATGCAGTACTTAAGGACATCCTGGCACTAGGTCTTGAATATGTAGCAGGATCTGCAAAGGTTTATGCCGCTGAAATTAAAGGCGCTAAATATATTAAGGGTGACTTGGTTGAAGGCGTTATAACTACAACCAGCGGACAGGAAATTGACATAACGATACCTTCTCCTTCTGAGAATCCTGTAGTTGTTCTTGAGTTTACAACAAAGGCTACCGCCACAGTTGATTCAGTAAGCAATGAAATTACAATGACTCTGCTTGACCAGGAATTCAGCGGCGGCTCGGAGCCTGTTGAAGATGTTCACTCCGGCCAGCAGAATGGTGTAGTTTACTCTACAAACATCCTGACATTTACACCGACCGCAACCAAGTACATGGATAATGTTCTGCTTGAAGGCACAGATGCAGTATTTACATTTAAAGCCGAAGAAGTAGATGCTGACGGAAATCCGGTTGAAGGCGGCTATGTAAGTGAAGCTACAAATGACGAGAACGGTACAATTACCTTCGACGAGATCACATATGGTAAGGTAGACGGCTCTTATGTGGGAACATATTACTATAAGATCACCGAGACAGGTATTAAGTATTCAAAGTATGACTATAATTACAAACTGGATGATCGTGCATTCATCGTAAAGGTTGATATCCAGAAACCGGATAAGGTTTATATCATGGATACATCAGTCATCAGCCCTGAGAACTATACAAGTGTTATGTTCGATAATTCAGAAACTAAGACGAGAGACCTGACTGTCAAGAAGGTCTGGGATGATAATGACGATGAGTACCTGCTGAGACCTGAATCCATTACTGTAGCTTTGTATAACAATGATGAGCCATATAACAACATGACAGTAACACTTAATGCTGAAAATGGCTGGACATACACATGGGAAGATCTCCCAATTGCTGACGGAGACTATACAGTATTTGAGACAGCAGTTGACCATTACATCACCACATACTCAGATACGATCAAGGTAAGTGATGATGAATGGCAGATCACGGTAACCAACACGGTTAAGGAGCAGACCTCAATCAGCGTAGTTAAGACCTGGGTTGACGATGATGATCAGGACGGCGCAAGACCGGATACTATCACAGTTAACCTTCTTGCCAACGGAGAAGTAGTTGATTCGGTTGGACTTACCGAATATGATGATTGGAAATATACGTTCGAAGGCCTTGACGCTGTGGATGACAATGGCGAGGAGATCATCTATACGGTTACTGAGAATGCTGTAGAAAATTACACATCTGATATTACAGCAACAGATGATGGCTTTGAAATTACAAATACCCATGCAGCAGGAAAGGTTGACGTAACCTTTACCAAAGACTGGGAAGATAGTTCAGACCAGGATGGCATCAGACCAGATTCAATCACAGTTAACCTGCTTGCAGACGGAGAGGTAGTTGATACAGTTAAGGCCACAAAGGCAGATAATTATGCGGGAGCCTTCAAGAACCTTGACATGTATAAAGACGGCGTAAAGATCGTTTATACAATCGAAGAAGCCGAAGTTAAGGGATACGTATCAACAGTAGAAGGCCTTGACGGAAACGAGTATGGCTTTGTGATCACCAACAAGCATGAAACCGAGACTACAACTGTTGAGGGTAAGAAGACCTGGGTTGATAACAACAACGCCAAGAATCTGAGACCTGCAAGCATTGAGATCAAGCTTTATGCTGACGGTACGCTTGTTCAGACAAAGAAAGTTACCGAGAAGGACGGCTGGGCCTGGAAGTTTGAAAACCTTCCAAAGAACAAGGCCGGTAAGGCAATTACATACACTATCCAGGAGACTGCAGTCGCAAATTACGAGACAAAAGTAAATGGATATAATGTAACCAATACTTACAAAGAAAGCAGCAATAACAATTACAGCGGAGGCACCAATTCCGGAAGCAGTTCAGGAAGTGGTATCAGCACAGGCGATAAGCATTCCGCAAATGAATTGATACTGTACCTTGCACTTGCACTGATTGCACTTGCATCAATCGGCTGCACACTGGTTATCAGAAAACGCATTAAGTAATTAAAGGCGGGAAAAAGCACCGGGTCCAGGTTCTCCCTGGGCCCGGTGCTTTTTGTGGACCTGGGGGACGGGGTTAGTGGACCATTTTTAGACTATTGGAATTAGTTTTAATGCTAATAAGATTATCCTAAGTGTGCCCCAAACTGCACTGTCAATAAGGTGCCATATTTATATATTGCCATTGTCAAGAATTTCAATAAATTTATCTGACAACTTTGTGTTATAATCAATAAATAATATTTGCAGGATGTTTTTATTATGACCGATTACGAAAAAGCTGTTTATGCAATAAATATAATTTGAATTTAGAGGAAACATTTATGAACAAGTACAGAGATTTTGACAATTATTTAAAAGAATACCCAACAGAGGATGGTTACTTCGGGAAATACGGCGGCAACTACCTGGAAGATCCTGAGCTGATCAAGGCTTTCCAGGAATATGCCGAAGCTTACCAGACCATAGCACAGTCAGCTCAATTTATCGCAGAACTGCGCCGCATCCGCAGGGATTTCCAGGGAAGGCCTACACCGGTATATCACTGCCAGAAACTCTCTTCAATGCTCGGAAGAACCCAGATATATCTGAAGAGAGAAGATCTGAACCATACCGGGGCACACAAGCTTAATCACTGCATGGGTGAAGGACTGCTGGCCAAATACATGGGAAAGAAAAAGCTTATCGCGGAAACAGGCGCCGGACAGCACGGAGTTGCTCTGGCTACAGCGGCTGCATACTTTGGTCTTGAGTGCGATATTTACATGGGAGAGGTAGACATTGCTAAGCAGGCTCCGAATGTTACACGAATGAAGATGCTGGGTGCCAGGGTAGTTCCGGTAACTTTCGGACTTAAGACGCTGAAAGAAGCCGTAGACGCTGCATTCATGGCATACGCTAATGAATATAAGGACGCCATTTACTGCATCGGAACAGCTGCCGGGCCGCATCCATTTCCACTGATGGTAAGGGATTTCCAGTACTGTATCGGCGAAGAAGCAAGGGAGCAGTTTATCTCTCAGACAGGTCATCTCCCTGACAAGGTAATCGCATGTGTCGGCGGCGGCTCAAACTCCATCGGCATGTTTACTCCTTTTGTGGCGGACCCTGTTGAGATTATCGGCGTAGAGCCTTTGGGTAGAGGTCCGAAACTGGGAGATCATGCAGCATCAATGACTTACGGCAGTGAGGGAGTAATGCACGGTTTTAACAGCATAATGCTTGCTG
>R11__coassemble_2138_pt1 | contig 10140 bp, 5 predicted proteins | sample R11__metabat2_high_PE_009 | metagenome-assembled genome bin R11
GGTGACAGCTATGCTTCCGTTTATGTCCTCGGTTTCATTCCTCAGGTATCTGATCCCGCACCTTCTCAGGAAATTCACATAATTCCTGTATCTGGTCCTGAACATCTTAAGCTCTGCCATCCCCTTCTCATGGTTTCCCATGGCATAGAATACCGGAGCAATACCGCTTATTTCTTCAATGAATTCCCTTGCCTGCAGATCCTTTCCTGAATTCCTTGCAACCATCAGGTCTCCGCCTATCAGGATTACACCGGGCTTCTCAGCCTTTATCAGATTTACAAGCTGTACGTTTTTATCTCCGTAAGTGCGCCCGTGAAGGTCCGAAATAAAGACTGCCCTTAACTCGTCTCCTATTGAAATCTTAGGTGAACATATATCATAACGGCTGACACTTAACCTTTTAAGCTCATAAATGCTCCTTAGTACAACAAACGTTACCAGTGCAGCCAATATTATGATTATAATTATCAATACCTTCAAAAACTTTTACTCCGGCATATTTTTTAACGATTCATTATATCAATAATTTTTTTTATTGTCACCTCGTATCTTAAGCCTGTGAGGCGACTTTCCTTTTACTGTCGTTTCAAATTGAAAAACATCCTCTCCTGTGATAAACTTCTTTTCGCCGGCAGCTGTTTGTGACTTTCGCGGTCCCCAAACAGCTGTGCATTCCTATGATATTTTTATTTTTGAGGGGAAGAAATCGTGGAAGAAAAGGAATTCGACCAGTTTGCAGATAATTACGATGACATTCTGACTGATATAGTCATAGATATCAGCGGTCAGGAATCCAGTTTTTTCAGTGAATACAAGATTGAAGAGATAAAATCCCGCAGTATTGCGGCAGCAGATGCCACATGGCTGGACTTTGGCTGCGGCATAGGAAACACAGCCAAATACATCAAAAAGCACTTCCCTGATGCGAAATATTACGGAATAGATGTTTCGGGAGAAAGCATTGAAGTAGCTTCAAAAAATTATGCACAGTACGGCGATTCAATGCATTTCAAAGTTTACGATGGTTTCCACGTTCCGTTTGATGATGATACATTCGACATCATATTCATTGCCTGTGTCCTGCATCACATCATGCCCGAAGACCGACCAGCCATTATGGGAGAGCTGAAGCGTGTCCTTAAGCCAACAGGGCGCATCGTAATATTCGAACATAACCCATACAATCCTGCAACAATGAACGTGGTAAGGAACTGCCCTTTTGACGAGAATGCAGTACTCCTGACCCCACCCATCTGCAAAAAGCTTCTGGAGGAATGCAGATTCAGAGATCTGAAGAAGTGTTTTGTTATCTTCGTGCCGCGAAAAGGAATCCTGAAAAAAATTGTCGGCATTGAAAAGTTACTCTTCTGGCTTCCCATGGGCGGTCAGTATTACTATACCGCCGGGAAATAAAGCCGCTACTCCCTTACCAGGATCATTCCTCCGTCATTCACATATTCCGTCTCATAATCTGCGAGGTTTTCATAGTATGAAGCATAATCATCATACTCTGCTACGATGTATACAATGTCCGGTATCTTATCCTCATTGAGTCTGTAATACTCCATCTGCTTCTCCATTACAGCCGGCGTAATACCGTCATAAACTCCAAGCATCCACGCAGAAAATGATCCCATTTTCTTTTCAGCGCACATGTAGTACATCCACACATATCCCGACACGAAGGCAATGGTCTCACAGTCGACATACTTTTCATTAATGTATTCTGTAATTTCAAGAGTGTGTTCATAGATTTCGGCATGCTCTTCCGACATGTACAGTCCCTTATCTATGCTTCTCGTCTCTGCTTCTTTGCTTAATATATCAAGGCTCTCGCGAAATACACTCCTGTATCTCTTATATGCCACAGAGCCCACCTGGCAGACAAGCACAGCACAAGCCGCAAGGATCAGGGCTGCCTTTACCACTCCCCGCCTGTTATTTAAAAGTGCAGCGGCTGTCATACCTGTAATTATCAGGCTTGCAGCCAGTGGAACAGCAGCAGCCATGGATATTGCATAAAATCCCTGGTTTGATGATACATTTATGCAGAACGTATACAGCATCCCCGGGATCCAGAATACCGCAAATATTTTCTTTATCAGGTCATTGCGGCTTAACAGCGCACACTCAACTGCCATCAGGTTAACCGGAAACATCAGGTAATTTATAAAATTTCCCTGACGATACATAAAATACATGGCAAGTATTGAAACGCATGAAGCCAGAATAAAATAAAGCCATCCATGATCTTTTCGTTTTCTGTCAATTGCCGATACGGCAATAAGAACAAGCATCGCACCGTAACATATATTCACAAATTTTCCTATGCTGAATATCTCCTTGAAATAGGACAGAAAAATTTCCAGAACTCCCACGAACTCGTGTTCCGCATCATTCATGATGTTTGGAAGTGCGGCAAGTATTTCTTTAAATGATGACCTGCTTAATACAAAAGTTCCAAAGACAACCGCCACTGCCGCAGCACCTATCAGAAAAAATAAAAAGCTTTTCAGATAATATGGTGAATTTATATCAATGGTTCTTTTCTTTTTTAAAGCTGAGCCTATCACTGCAGCTATAAAGTAAAAGACAAACAGAAACAACAGATAAGGACAGCAAAGCACGCCGGCCGCAAAAAACACTCCGGCAGCTGCCTGCTGCAGCCTGACTGCCCTTCGCGGGGCAGCAAGTAATGTCAGACAAACTGTCAGGCATATTATTCCCATGGAATTATAGGACAGGGCCATTATACCATATGGCGCGAAGACCATTATGCAGATTGCTGCTGCGATTGCGCCCGGCCTGTTGATTTTTCTGAATTTAAAGAACACAAAGAGACCAAGTGCCAGCTGCACACCGGTATAGATATATCTGAATGTCAGTATCATTCCATCCATACTGCCGGAGATCATCAGATAAATCTTCATCAACGGATAAAGCAGAAAGCCGCTTAGCTGTGACAGATGCCATTCCTGTGATAGAAGGCCGTCACCCTGAACCAGCCTGTACGGAACATTCAGATAGAAGCTCTCATCGATGCTTCCGATACCGTATCGGCATTTATATATCAAAAAAAGAGCCGTCAGTATAAACAGCACTCCAAAGCCAATGTCCCAATATAAATTTTTCTTATTATTTTCCAGACTCATGCTGCCTTACAGTTATTATATTCTGCCGCCATTCTACCACTGCGGCCTTATTCTTGGCAAGCAGCCGCCCACTCCAGGCCCTGCATTTCATGCATCGCACCCACTGCCGCGTGCTGCCAGCAATAGGGTCATGCCCACTTAAGCCGGATTCCGGAAACCAAGATTTCCTAAGTCGGATGGGGAGTCTCATCGTGCCGGCGAATGCGATGAGTTTTTCGAAAAAAACTCCTCTTATTTCGCCTGGGTGTTTGCACGGACTGGTGGTCCCAAACACCCGGACTTCTGAGGCTCCCCATCCGTCTAACGAAATCTAAGGTTTCTTCCAAACGGCTTAAGTGGGCATGACTCTATTGGAAGGCGAGCACGCGGCAGCGGCAAAGCACATGAAATACAGAGCGTGGGTGTGGCGCAGCCAGGTGCAGAAATGGCTGCCGTGCCGAAGCACTGCAGCCATTTCTTTCGCATATATATGGGATATATATCTAAGTTATTCGAGGTTTGCCAGCTTTGTAAGATACTCGTATCTTGCCTTTGCATCTGCCTCACTCTTAGCAAAGAGTGTCTTTGCTCTCTCAGGGTTCTGTCTTTCAAGAGCTGTATAACGAACCTCATTGTGAAGGAAGTCAACATACTCTGTTGTGGCCGGCTTAGAATCCAGAGTGAACGGATTCTTTCCTTCCTCAGTCTTACGAGGATCGTACCTGAGAAGGTTCCAATAGCCTGATGTAACAGCCTGCTTTTCTTCGCTCATGGCATTCTTCATGCCGCCCTTGATTCCATGGTTGATACACGGAGCGTAAGCGATGATAAGCGAAGGTCCCTGATAGCTTTCAGCCTCAGCAAAAGCCTTGATACACTGGTTCATGTCTGCTCCCATTGCAATCTGGGCAACATATACGTAACCATAGCTCATTGCAATCTGGGCGAGGTCTTTCTTCTTTACTTCCTTACCTGCTGCAGCGAACTGCGCTGTAGCTCCGGCAGGTGTAGACTTTGAAGACTGTCCGCCTGTGTTTGAGTAAACCTCGGTATCAAGAAGGAGAATATTAACATCCTTGCCTGATGCGATAACGTGGTCTAAGCCGCCGAAACCGATATCGTAGCCCCAACCGTCACCACCGATGATCCACTGACTCTTCTTTGAAAGGTATTCCTTCTGGGCAAGAATTTCCTTGGATGCATCACATCCGCAGGCCTCAAGTACTTCAACGAGCTTCTCTGTTGCAGGTGCATTTGATGCGCCGTCCTTGAATGTTTCTATCCACTGGGCACATGCTGCCTTAACATCTTCCTTCTGAGCATTTGCCTGAAGGTTTTCAACCTTCTCTTTAAGAGCGTCACGCATTGCATTCTGTGCAAGAACCATACCATAACCAAATTCTGCAGCATCCTCGAACAGTGAGTTAGACCATGCCGGTCCCTGACCCTTCTCATTTACTGTGTAAGGTGTAGAAGGTGATGAGTTGCCCCAGATTGATGAACATCCTGTTGCATTTGCAATGTACGCTCTTTCACCGAAGAGCTGTGTCATCAGCTTGGCATAAGGTGTCTCACCACAGCCTGCGCATGCTCCTGAAAACTCCAGATAAGGCTTCTTAAACTGTGATCCCTTAACTGTGGTCTCCTTAAACTTCTCTGCAACTTCAGCCTTCTTTGGAAGCTTCTGTCCGTAAGCGAAGATTTCCTGCTCAGGCATCTGGCTTTCCATAGATGCAAGTGTAAGTGTCTCGCTCTTGTTGTTTCCAGGACATACGTTTGTACATGAAGCACATCCCGTACAGTCAAGAGTAGAAAGTGTGATTGCAAACTTAAATCCAGGAAGTCCCATTGCATCCTTCATCTTCATGCCTGCAGGAGCATTTGCTGCTTCCTCTTCTGTCATGATAACAGGACGGATTGCTGCATGAGGACATACATATGCGCACTGGTTACACTGGATACAACCTGCAGGATTCCAAAGAGGAACGTCTACTGCAATGCCGCGTTTCTCATAAGCTGCAGCGCCCGAAGGTGTATTACCGATCTGATAATCCATAAATGCTGATACAGGAATGCTGTTTCCTTCCTGGGCAGATACAGGATTCTGAATATTATTTACAAAGCTGAGGACTGCATCATTTCCTTCTGTATGAACTGTTCCGAGCACCTCATCGGCTGCATTTGCCCAGTCTGCAGGAATTTCTACCTTAACTACCTGCTCTGCGCCGGCATCAATGGCTGCATAGTTCATGTTTACGATGTCATCACCCTTACGTCCGTAGGTCTTCTTGGCTGCTTCCTTCATCAGGCGGTTTGCATCTTCTGCAGGAATGATATTGGCCAGTTTGAAGAATGCTGACTGAAGCACTGTATTGATACGTCCGCCAAGTCCGATTTCCTTACCGATCTTGATACCATCGATTGTGTACAGATTGATGTTATGCTCTGCGATATATCTCTTTGCCTGTCCCGGAAGGTTCTTAGAAAGCTCTTCTGTATCCCATGAGCAGTTAAGAAGGAATGTTCCGCCGTCCTTAACATCCTGAACCATATTGTATTTGCGTACATAAGAAGCATTGTGACATGCAACGAAATCAGCCTGGTCTATAAGGTAAGTAGACTTGATAGGGTCTTTACCGAAACGAAGATGTGATACTGTTACTCCGCCGCTCTTCTTAGAATCATAATCGAAATATGCCTGAGCATACTGGTCTGTATTGTCACCGATAATCTTGATGGAGTTCTTATTGGCACCTACTGTACCGTCAGCTCCAAGGCCCCAGAACTTACAGCAAACGATTGAATCAGGTACCGTAACAGGGTTGTATGAAGCATCAAGTGAGAGGTTAGTAACGTCATCATTGATACCGATAGTGAACTGTTTCTTCTCCGTATTCTTAAATACAGCGATGATCTGAGCCGAATTTGTATTCTTTGATCCAAGTCCGTAACGTCCTGAGAATATAGGAGTGTCATGGAATTTGCTGTCACGAAGTGCAGCAACAACATCAAGGTAAAGAGGCTCACCAAGAGAACCAGGCTCTTTTGTTCTGTCAAGAACTGATATCTGCTTAACTGTCTCAGGGATTGCATTGATAAGGTGCTTAGCTGAGAACGGTCTGTAAAGACGAACCTTAACTACACCGTACTTGCCGCCCTGAGCATTAAGGAAGTCAATAACCTCCTCGCATGTCTCACATACAGAACCCATGGCAATGATAACATGTTCTGCATCAGGTGCTCCGTAGTAATTGAACAGACCGTAGTTTGTACCGATCTTTTCATTTACTTTATTCATGTACTCTTCTACTACTGCAGGAAGAGCCTCGTAGTGCTTGTTAGATGCTTCTCTTACCTGGAAGAAAATGTCAGGGTTCTGAGCTGAACCAAGCTGCATTCCGCGCTCCGGGTTAAGAGCTGAAGCCTTATATGCGGCAACTGCATCCATGTCCACCATGTCCTTAAGGTCTTCATAATCCCATACTTCGATCTTCTGGATCTCATGAGATGTTCTGAAACCGTCAAAGAAGTTTACAAATGGTACTCTGCCCTTGATTGCCGAGCAATGTGCCACAGGTGTCAGGTCCATTACTTCCTGCACGCTGGATGAGCAAAGGAATGCAAATCCTGTCTGGCGGCATGCATAGATATCTGAATGATCACCGAAAATTGAAAGCGCATGTGAAGCGATTGCTCTGGCTGATACATCGATGACAGCAGGAAGCTGCTCGCCGGCAATCTTGTACATGTTAGGGATCATGAGAAGAAGTCCCTGTGATGCTGTAAATGTTGTTGTAAGTGCACCTGCTGTAAGTGAACCGTGTACTGCACCGGCAGCTCCTGCCTCACTCTGCATTTCTGTAACCTGAACCTCGCGTCCGAAGATATTCTTCAGACCTTCAGCTGACCATTTGTCAGCAAGTTCGGCCATAACTGATGAAGGTGTGATTGGGTAAATTGCGGCTACATCTGAGTATGCATAAGATACATGTGCTGCTGCATTATTACCATCCATGGTCTTCATTTTTCTTGACATTTTAAACGTCCTCCCAAAATATGCGTAATTACCATTTTTATTTTTGTACAAAAATAAAAACAAAAACCTTGTTTATAATAGCATAGTACAAATGATTAGAACAGTACTTTATTAAAACAATTTGTATAAATATTTGTACATTATCTTTGTAACAATTTATAAAATCAATCTTTGTGCCCGGATAATTGTACTTTTTTTATACAATTCGGTCAACATCTTTCATTAAAAAAAGACACAATGACAACCGATTCCATACCTGAAGCAGTAAAACCACATTCAAAAAAAGCTTGACAAATATTTCAATTAACCCAAAAATATATGGGATGCATCCGTAGCCCAATGGATAGAGCGCAGGCCTCCGGAGCCTGAAATGCGGGTTCGATTCCCGCCGGATGCATGGAATGCATACAAGGGAATCGAACAAGGAGGTATGCGAAGCATAGGAAGGTCCAGTGGACCTTCCGGCCGACGTGGCCTGAAAGGCACCGAAGGTGCCGGTGGGATTCCCGCCGGATGCATGGAATGCATACTTTAAACGCAAAAACAACCACCCGAAGGTGGTTGTTTTTATATTCAATTAAAATCGTTTCCTATTTTGGTAACCGGAAACATCTGCAATATCACTTTGCCTGTTACACTTTCAAGCTTAATACATCCGAATGTTCTGCTGTCAATTGAAACTGCCCTGTGGTCTCCAAGTACGAAAACGCATCCCGGCCCTACTGTCAAAGGGAATTCTATCTCGCATGGTTCTATAGATTTCTCATATACATATGACTCATCAAGCAGCTCGCCGTTAACCGAAACATTTCCATCCTCGTCCATATCGACTGTATCCCCTGCCACTGCTATAACGCGTTTGATGACTGTCTTGCCTTCATAATCAAAAACTATTATATCACCTCTGGATATTTTTCCGTTTTTGCTCGCAAGCAGCAATTCATTCTGGTAAAAGGTCTGTTCCATTGAACTGCCTTCTATCCTGATTATCGGGAACACCGTTTTTATTAACACTATAACAACAACAGCGGCTGCTACAAGTAGCGCCGCTGTTATGATCAGCCACCTTATGGTTGCATCTTTTTTCTTTTGAGCCTTAAGGGCTTTTTCAATATCTGCACTTTTAAGCATTATCTGTCTTTTTACGCTTTGAAAGAAGTACTATTAATAAAACAATTCCTCCTGCTACAACTGCAGCTCCTGCACATATGAGGATTGTAGGGACTGTTCCAAGACCAAAGAGTCCGCCTTTGCTGAGGGCTACATTTTCCTTTGGAGTTCCATCCTCTGTATCCAGGTCGATGATCTCACGCGGAACTTCTGTATCATCTTCTATAACAGTTGTCTGCTGCTCAGCAGGTGTGGCTGCCTCAGCAGTCGTTGTATCAGCATCTGCACCATCATTTACTGCTCCATCACCGCCTGCAGCATCATTGGCGCCGTCATTTGCAGTTCCGTCACCGCCTGCAGCATCATTCGTGCCGCCATTTGCGTTGGTTGCTGCATCTGCTGCAGTCGTCGCATCTGAAGCTGCTGTAGTTGCTGCTGCAGTTGTAGTCTCAGCAGCAGTTGTATCAGGCTGTACATTAGAACTTGTTGTAGTTTCAGCAGCAGTTGTCTCCGGGATAGTAGATGTATAAACGAACCTGAATATATTCTGGCTCTCATCTTCAGCCAATGTCTTAGTCAGGTTATACGCCTGAGGTCTGTAATTTTCAACGTACAAAAATGATATTACAGGCTTATCACCTACATTTCCGTAATATGTACTATCCGGAAGAAGCTGATTTCCTTCAGCATCACGGTACTGAACTGTATATGCAACTGAGCTTCCCTTAAGTCCGTATGATACTACAAAATCCTGGCTCTTGGTTACTTTGATGAAAAAGTTTCCCGCACCGTCCGTGGTCAGGTACTCTTCTTCCCTGAAGTCCGAAGACGGATGGCTGTTATCCATTCCGCTGTCCTTAAGCCCTTTAACATAGTACTTGCTGTCTTTAGGAAGACTTACACTGCTTACTGAAAATGTGATCGTATCTCCATATTTACAGTTCTGATAAATAATCTGTCCTCCGGATATTTCTCCCTGAGCGCCCTGAAGTATCCTTACCGTATATAAAGTCTCATAGCCAGTATCTTTTGAGTCGTCGGCCATTATTGCGATGCACATGGCAAAAACGATAACTGCTGTAAGGAGAACTGCCGAAATTTTCTTTAATGTCTTCATATCATTCTCCTTCGTTTTTCTTTGTTCTTGCTGCCCTTACAACAAGCGCAGCGATTATTGTTATTCCTGCACATCCCATTACTATAAACAATGCAACAGGGCTTCCTGTTCTGTCTCCTGTGCTTGGCTTATTCGAACCTCCAGCCGGAGTTGTGTACGAATTAGTCTCTGATGAAGGACTTGTAGTTGTCGGAGCAGTCGTCTCGGCCGTTGTAGTAGTCTCAGATGTGACTGTTGTAGAATTAAGCTCTACAGCGAAATTCACCTGGAGTTCTGCCAGGGTATCCTGATAATCGTTATTTTGTGTTTCACCGTCTAATGCGACATAAAGCTCAACATATCCCGAATCCCCGGTGTTCAATGTATCAAGCATGAAGAAATCTTCAAGACCGCTTGTAGCCTCATTAAGGCCTTCTCCTGCATTGCTGACGTCATCACCGCCGACCTCATCACTGCTGAACAACACCTGTGTATTTCCGTTAGTATCAGTATATGTCAATTTATATGTGTATGCTCCGCCTGCCGTAGCCTTATTGTAGCTTGCATCCTCAAGTGACTGGATTATCGCATTTGACATATACCAGTCTGTCGACTCGCTGTAATTGTTGGCAATTGAAACTTTAAAATTAGCATCATCTCCCGGCTGCAGACCTTTAAGCGTGTCCTGCATGTCAGCTGTTGAGAAGTTGCTGACCATTTCCTTTCCGCTGGTAAACTCAACTGACCAGTTATCTGCTCCGTTATAT
>R11__coassemble_2149_pt1 | contig 10098 bp, 9 predicted proteins | sample R11__metabat2_high_PE_009 | metagenome-assembled genome bin R11
TAAATTGATGTATTTATTTTGTAATTAATTGATTTCGCCAATTTTCCTGTCAGAAATCCACGTCGTCTGCCCACTCCAGGAATTTGCGGCCGGCCTCTGTGATAGTTGCTATGCGGTTTCCCTGGTAAAGCGGCTTGGCTGGTTCATGATCCATCATGTTCTGATGCTCGCTGTAGAATGCCATGTCCTTCTCGTACTGCTCCTTCTGGGCCAGGTAGATCTCGTCGTCGCTTTCCTTTTCCACTATCTCAATAAAGCTGTCGCTGACCTTGGCTATACGGGCAAAGCTTCTTTCATTTTCCCATTTATCGCCAACGCCCAGAACAGTCTTGGCCTTAGGATTGTATCTTGCAACCACTACAGGCTCTGCTGCCTCATCAATGTACCTCAGTTCTTCAATATCATAAGCCAGCACCTCGTACAGATTTTTGCTCTGTCTGCCGGAACCCATGTTAATGCATTTGAACAGTTCGAGAAGCTGCCCTTTGCTGCAGTTGTTGATATTAAATATTGTATCCGGATCAGCCTTTATCTGGCCGATAACATAATCTCTGTACTCGGAAAGCTTTCCTGTCAGGGAATCATGAAGAGCCATTACTTTAAATGCGCCCTTTGACTTTACATATTCATACGGCAGGCCGATGCTGTTTTCATGCGGCACGAAACTGAATACTCCCAGGTTTCCGCTGACCTTATATGAATTGCTTTGATAAAGAGCCTCCAGGCCTAAAAGCTCCTGCTCATCCCTTGTCAGCACCAGGGCCTGTATCTGACTCAGTTTATCATATGGAATAAGAAATTCCGGAAATGTACTGTCACTTTCTGCCTCCTGGGGTTCTTCCTTAGGAATGGCCGAATCTCCGTAGTTCATCAGAAATTCGCTTTGGTCCAGTTTATATATTTTGATTATCTGAGCCCACATGCTTTTATCCGGAAGGGTGTCCTTTTCCCATTTCTGTACCGAAGTTGTGGATACTCCCAGGGCTGTTGCAGCTTCCTCCTGTGTAAGGAAACAATGTTCTCTTGCAGATTTCATGTAATCATTAAATTTCATTTGGCTGTTCCTCCTGCCTTAGTTTTTCATGTTTATCCTCGCCCGCTGTTTGCGGTAACAATGGCAAGATACCGCCTGATTTTATATCCCGCCACCAATTATCAGAAAAAACCTTAAGAAATTAAATTGGCTTGGGCCCGATTTCGGAACATCAAAAAACCAACTCAAAGTTAGTATGATAATAACTTCAAGTTGGTTTGCAGTCAACTAAACCATTTTGAACTTTCTGTGTCTCAATAAGTCCGGTTTTGGAGACGTTTTCCTACAGATGATCAATATATTTTTCAGCCTCACCCTTAAGAAATGTTCCTATTTCATCAAGGCCCTCCTGGGAAAATGGATACACGCCTTCCGCATAGCCCAGGCGGTCTTCATTAAGCCTTGCCAGCGCCGGCTTTATCCAGCAGCAGGTGTGAAGTTCTCTCTCTTCTGTTTCTGCATTCTTCTCGCTCCAGATACGGTAACAGAAGGTATTTGCAGTAAATACTTTGCTTTTGCTAAAGCTTCCGCTGAATGTATTCTTTGGGCCGGTCTTCTTAAGCCATTCAAGTGCCGGCGGATAATTTTCAAAAACTATTTCCATGTTCTAAACCTCCGGTATCTTGCATACATCCACCCATTCAGGGTTTCCTGCTGCCTCTTCCAGTTCAGCTATTGTCAGCTTTACAGCGCTGTTGTCGCTGCCGCAGGCCGGATATACAATGTCAAATCTTTTAAGAGATTCGTCCAGATAAACCTTAACTCCATCGTTTATGCCAAACGGACACACTCCGCCCACGTCGTGGCCGATCATGTCATGAACTTCTTCCCTTGTCAGCATTGTGGCTTTGGTATGAAAACATGCCTTATATTTGGCATTAGCCACCTTTGCATCTCCTGCGCACACTATCATAACAGCTACGCCGTCCACCTTAAATGTCAGTGACTTGGCGATTCTCTCCGGCTCTGTACCTACCGCAATTGCCGCCAAGTCTACTGTGGCGCTGGAAACATCAAATTCCATTACCCGGTCTCCGAAGCCTTTTTCGTCTAAATATTTTTTTGCTTTATCAAATGCCATTTCTTATCTGTACTCCAATCATTTATTCCGGCAATATCTTTACCGCAGCAGTGTGGTCATATATTACAGGCTCATCCTGCTGGAAGAATACCAGGCCGGCCACAGGGGCCTTTAGTTCTTCCAGAATCTCACCGTTAATTGTATTGTAGATTCTGCCGCAGACGTCACCTTTTTTAACTAAATCTCCAGGCTGGGCCGTGTATTCGTAAAGGCCTGCATTGCTGCATCTGATAATGACCAGTTCGGTATCACTGATGACCTTACTTTTCTCTTCCTCCGTGCGCCTGTCTGTGCGTTCTGATTTCATTATGCCGTTTGCCTGCATGAATCTGTCCACAGCGGCTATTGTATCTGCTGCGCTTTCCATGTCCAGTCTGCTGGTTGTTTTTGAATACAGTGTATAGGCATCTGTTTCCCATATCTGCCAGTTATAGTTCAGCGTTGTTGTGTCATATGGTTTCGGCTCCCTGACCACAATGTGCTGCATGCCAAATGTGCGGGCCTTCTCGATATTTTCAAAGCCTGTCTTCATGATCCTTACATGGGGCATGAACGAGCCCGGCATGTAAAATGACGAAAACTGAATGCCGTTAGTGTATTTATTTATTACCTCAAATACTCCCCCTGCAATACGCTGGGTTGTCTCTCCAAGAGAATATCCCGGGAACATTCTGTTTATGTCGGTATTGTCTATCGGCCAGAATTTTTTACCGATATTCATTGAACTGGGATTTAAGGTAGGGATAACCATTATCTCTTTTCCCTCTGCAAGGAGCCCCTGCTCTTCCAGTTCCTTTATGTGCTTAACCAGCTGGGATGCCATGAATATCTGCTGGAATTCATTGCCTCTGACACTTCCGACTATGCAGAGGGACTTTTCCCCGGACCCGAAGGTATATGCTCTTACCCGCAGTTCATCTCTGTAAAGCGAAGGCGTGCTGTATATTATCTGTTCTTTCATCTCTTATCCCTCACCAATATTCTGCCCATGAGAGAGCCCTCGTCAACCAGCGGATATTCCCTTATCGTAAAAAGCCAGCCGCTCTTGGCTGCGTTAATGTATTCCTTTACCTCGCCCTTCAAAGGATCAAATATATATCCTATTGTTTCTCCCTTGCGGACCCAGTCGCCGTGCTTTTTATTTTTCATAAACATTCCGGATGTTGGAGCATTTAAGAATACCACTTCGTCGTTTTCATTACAGATAACAGACTCCTTTGGTGCCGCAGTCGGGCCGTTCCACATGCCCATTTCACGCATCAGATTAAAAATGCCGTCACAGAGCTGCCGGCCATATTCTTCCGTAAGACGCATTCCCACGCCCATTTCTACCACCAGGCACGGCGTACCGATGCTGTTCAGAGAATATGCAAATGTAGATTCCAGCACTGTCGCATTCCCGTGCACCCAGATCAGGTCAATATTGGCCTTCTGTGCCATCGGAACCAGTATGTCTTTATGGAGCTCATTTATCCTGACCTGAGGCACCTCAGTCAGATAGATGTTGCTGGCGTGAATATCGAATACCACGTCCGCGCCTTTGATGTCACCGATTATCCCGGCAGCGGTGCGCTCCATCATGCTGCCCTCCTCATCCCCTGGGAATGTCCTGTTCATGTCCATGTCAAAGTACGGCATTACACGGTTTATGGAATCAATGCCAAGCGGGTTCGTGGCCGGATAAATGTCCACTATGCCATTAAGCTTTGATATTTCCTCAGTCAGTTTTTTTGCTACAAGAAAGCACGCATACTGTCCCTCCAGTTCATCGCCGTGGGTTCCTGTTACAATACATATCCTCTTCTTGCCGTTTCCGCCCCGAAAGCGGTTTTTTTTGATGGTGAATGTTTCATCCACCGGAAGCGGCATGGAAACAATAGTGCTTATCATATATTCTGTTCCTGCTCCATTTCTGTAACTTTAACAGAGACGACCTGCCTTTGCCGGCCATCTCCGTAGAAAAATCCTCTGTTTATCACACAGTCATTATAATCCCTTCCGTGTGATATTTTTATATATCCATCTCCTACCTTGGTATCATTCGTAGGATCAAATCCATACCAGGCCTCTCCTGATCTTACCTCTACCCATGCATGGCTTGCACCTTCGCCTGGGATCATTCCCACAACATATCTGGCACTGACACCTCTATAGCGCAGCATTGCCAGCATTATATGGGCATAATCCTGGCATACGCCGGCCCCCATGGCAAAGCTTTCAGCAGCCGTAGTGCATATGTCGGTCACGTTCTGCGTGTAGACCATGTGCCGCTTAAGAAAAGCCATTACTTCTTCCGCCAGGGCAAGCTCATCTTTGCCTTTAAATCCTGCCGCTGCGGTCTTAATATTATCGTCAGCCTGTGTCAAGTCGGTTGCATACCTGTAGATATGTTCCCTGTAATCGTCTGCCACTGCCACACTGTCTTTAGTTCCGGTTTTTACCACACCACACACATCGATTTCGAACTTCTGATGCTCAACCTTTGTACATCCGGTGATACATTTGTTTCCGAAATCATCAAAACTTTCGCTCAGCTTATTGCTTGGCGAAACTGCAAAATCAAGCTTTTTTATCTGCTGCCGCTCATCCGACTGCGGGATACAGCGCAGCGTAAAGCTATGATCATGCACAGGAGAGCCGAATTCAATACCAAGATGGTAATGAAACGACATTACTTTCAATTGTCAAACCTCCGTTATGGACTCAACTGCTGAGACTATCTGCTTATAATCCAGCTCCTCTGCCTTAGCCAGAGCCGCAACCTCGTCAACCTTATCCCTGCTATATTCTATATGGCAATGACTGATTCTGGACCTGAGCCTGTTTACTTCTCTCTCCAGCATTTCCCTGCTTTGGTGCATGCGGGCATAAAGATCCAGTCTTTCTATTCTCTTACCAAGCTTGATAATATTTCTGGTTTCTTCATCGTCTATCTGGTCATCGACAATTCCCCAGAATGCCAGGATGTCATCTTCGGCTTTCCTCAGCTCCATAAGCGGTGACTGGGAAAGTCCGGCCTTCTGGACGCTGTACATGGCCAGCTGTATGAAGGACAGCGTCTCGCTTCCTATCTCTTCCCTCAGCTCGATGGCGTTATCATATGCCCTGGTCAGATTGGAGATAATGGAATTAGGATCCTCAAGGCTGAATGCATACCTGCCTATAAAATCGTCCTTATCACTGTAGATATTAGGAATGTCCAATGCCTCGCAGACATATGCGTAATCGATCACATCCTTCTCGATCAGCTTGTCAAAATTTTTTGCATAATATTTAATTGTAGAATATGTACGTTCCGTATATCTTCCCAGCCAGTATAATCTGTCTGTTGTTATTTCTGACTTAATACCCATGTGTCTTTGAATCCTCCTCCCTGTGATGAATTAACTATGAATGAATCAGGATTTCTTGAAAATCTTGTAAGGCCGCTCTTCCATACGACCGTATCCTCTCCGCTTAAGACGAAGGCCCTCAGGTCTGCTTTTCGCTCTACCAGTTCGCCGCCCTCGAGGATTGGTATGTCACAGAAATCTACAACTTCCTGGGCGATGAATCTTCTAGGCTGGGCTTTAAGAAGCGCTATAAAATCTTCCTTTTCCTGCTTTGTCATCTTGTCTGCAAATACCACTCCGTATCCTCCGGCTTCGGCCACATCCTTAAGAACCAGTCTGTCAAAGTGTTCCAGAACGAATTTCATGTCATCCTCATAGAATGGAAGGTATGTAGGCGCATTATGAAGAATGGCCTCTTCTCCCAGATAATATTTGATCATCTTAGGAACGAAATAATATATGCCCTTATCATCCGCTATGCCGTTGCCCGGTGCATTAAGAAGTGCTACGTTGCCCTTCTTGTAGGCCTCAAAAATATGAGGAATTCCGATAACAGACTCAGGATTGAAAGCCAGCGGATCCATGTATTCGTCGGAGATTCGTCTGTATACTGCGCCGACACGCTCTTTTTTGCCGGCATAACCCTTAAAATATACATACTCACCGTCACATTCCAGCTCGTTAAATGTAACCAGTGGGACACCCATTTTCTCAGCCAGGTATGAATGTTCAAAATACGCGGCATTATATCTTCCCGGCGTCAGTACAACGCTGATTCCGCCTGTATTTACATAGTCCAGGGTTTTCTTAAGAAGATCCGCATAATTTCTGTTATCCTCAATAGGATTCTCATTAAAAGTCCTAGGACTGGCCATACGGCACAGATCTCTGGCAATCATTGGATACGATGCTCCCGAAGGCACTCTCAGATTGTCCTCAAGGATGTACCATACGCCGTCCTTTCCCAGAACCAGGTCGATGCCTGAAATGTGTGAGTATACCTCCCTGGACGGAATGATGCCCTCGCAAGGGTGCAGATATCCGCTGGCAGCATAAACGAAGTCTTCAGGAACGACCCCATCTTTTACAATCTTTTTATCATTGTAGATATCCTTGATAAAAAGATTCAGTGCCTTTACGCGCTGCCTCAGGCCTCTGTCCAGATAATCCCATTCCTCGGCTCCGATGACTCTCGGAATGGAGTCAAATGGGAACAGCTGCTCTTTAAATGTCCCGTTTTTGTAGATTCCGAACTTAACTCCATATCTGGCAAGCAGTTCATTTATGGAATCCGTATTCTCTAAAAGTTTCGTAAAATCCATGTTTTTCTCCTTATCCCCTGCTTATTTTACGGTTCTAATCCATATTTATTATACCATCCGTCCGGCTTATCGTCTCATATAAGTTAAACTTCAGATATTTTTTATCATATTATGTGCCCGAAGGCAAAATATTTATAACGTTATCACAAGTCTTTCATTTTCCAGGTCATTATAAAGCATACAGTCCCGGCCGCTGACATCGTAAAGATGTATGATGTCTGCCAGCCCCGCACATCCTTCCACGCCCCGGATCATGTCCGGACAATCCTGAAGCCTTTCAGGTACATACCTTATGGTCCTGCTGCTTTCAAATACTGCGGTATAAAGTATTTCTGCCTCCACCAGGTCCTGGAATATGTGGCTTCCGTAAGACAGCTCCGGATTGTACCCGGCCCTGGAGTCCGCCACCTCACATATGGCCTCAAATTCACTGATGTCTGAAAAGGTGGTGGGAACCCCCAGCTCCGGAGACGATGTTCCTATCCTTCCCGGGACAAACAGCATCATGTGCCTCCCGGCGCCACGCTCTTTCCAGTTGATACGACCTATGGCGCCTGCGATCTTGGATTTATCCGCATATGGCATATTGTAGTAGGCCACCGGGTCTACCCAGACTATTGTATCCAGCTTCACGCACCTGGACAGTCCCATGGACGAGCGTGTATTTTCTAGCAAAATACTGTTTTCATTAATATTTTCCGGAATACTTACCCGTCCGGTATCTTTAAACACCTGGAGCGGTCTGCACTGAAGCAGGTTTATCATGTATTCTCCCGAAGCCGACACATTGATGGTAAACTCTATATCCACCGGGTATTCATATTCCGTCTGAATGGTCTGCATGATCTGCTGCAGATTTGCCATCAGTTCCCTGCGGCTGACCAGTCCCTTGCAGGAGATGAATCTGACTTTTCTTACCTGCCCCATCTCAAGGAAATGTCTTTCCAACTCAAAATCGTGTTCAAGAAGTATGTTTCCCAGGTATACCGGAAGTTTGGGCTCAATCCTGTATAGGTCAAGCTTTGCAAGGCTCCGCTCTGCCATGTCCACTACCTCTACTTTCCGCTGTGAAAACTGATGCTTCTGAGCCACCGTTGTGCTTGTGGTAGCCTCCGGATTATCCAGGCTTACCAGCCTTGGATATGACCCCTCTGTCCTGTCCACCGCACTTGTTCCAAGCCCCATTACAAGTCTCAGCATTCCGGCGCTCTGGTCAATATCCTTCAAAAACTTATATGGACTGTATGAATACCCGACCCCAGCTGCGCAAGGCATATAATAATTGTCGTAATACGAGCCGGACACCCTCATTACCAGGAGGGCCATCTGCTCATCATTTTTGTCAAGGCCCCGCCTCTTCCTATAGTCCAGGGCTGAAAGGCTCATGGAGCTGGCATAGACTTCCTTTACCGCATTTTCAAATTCATTTAAGCGCTCTTCTATTGTTCCTCTGTTTGCACAGAATACGCTCTCGTACTTTCCGGCAAATGCATTTCCAAATCCGTCCTCAAGGATGCTGCTGGACCTGACTATATATGGATCCTGACCGTAATATTCCAGAATGTGTATGAACTGCCGCTGCATGTCCTCGGAAAATTTACCGTTTCTCAGGTGTTCTGCAAATTCATCTGCCAGCTCAAAGTACTCCGCCTCAGTCCTCTGTCTGATCCTGAGATCCCAAAAGTCATTTTCCACTATGAAAGAATAATAAACATCAGAGCCTATAAAATACGAGTCATGGGGTTCGAAAGATGCAAATATGTCCGGGCGCAGGTTCTGTATTATTTTTCTGGCAGTCAGCATTCCGCAGGCTTTTCCGCCGATCAGTCCGGTTCCGATCATATGGTCCCTGACTGCAAAGTAGTCCTCCGGCTTAAAATGCTTTTTGACCATTTCCCTCATCTTGGGGTCCCTGGTCATCATAATCTTGCACATCTGCGCGCAGGCGTCCTCAATCGGCATGCCGTTTTCATGCATTATCTTTGTCACATTAAAGAAACGATCCCAGGAATCTATGTACTGCTCGCCGCCCGGTCTCTGGCTCTGGTTAAGTGCCTGATAGAAGCGGCTGGATGTTACGCCGTCAAGTATTGGCTCAAACCGTCCGCTTGCCGGCTCATATATATGCGGCAAAAACATGGTCTGTGAATCTCTTCTCCACACTTTCTCCGGCCGCACATAGACATTTTTATCATCCGAATAGACATCCAGGAACAGCTGTGTGGTATCCATTATCTTCTGTATTGCGCTGTGGGAATGATGTCCTCTCTTTACGGGGAAAAAAGCCACAGTATCCAATATAAAAAGGAACGGACATGTAACCTTAAAGAAATTTCCCATCATCAGATCCGTTGCCCAGGCCGTCTGCAGCTCCGAAAGACAGTCAAATACATAGAAAGCATCCCTTCCTTCCTGCTCAATCCTGTTATGTATCTCCACGGTAAAGGTCTCAAATCTGTGGCTTAATGGTACATGCACAGTCTTTACTTCCGGGCAGTCTTCCACCAACGGCTCATGGGATGCAAAACGGAAATAAATGATGTTTCTTTTATCCTTCTTAGCCTGCTCCACGTAAGGCTCCATGAAAAGTTTAAACTCACTTAAATCCGACACCCTCCAGACAACATTATCGCCAAGCCTTATATTGTCCAGACACCTGTCCATCTGTTCAATTCCTGATTTAACCCTGTCAAATGCTGCCATGCTCCTCCTTTCACCGTGCATCCCGCGAGGCAGGGAGCCTCTGCTCCCTGTTTCGCTATGTTTTTGCCGGTATTCTTTCATATGTCTTGCGGAATGGGGAGCCTCCGCTCCCTATTCCACTTTGTTTATGCACGCCTTCTGGCGTATACATTGCAGTTTGGGGAACATTCACTCCCCGTACTGCTCTGTTTATACATGCCTTTCACGAAATTTCTTGCGATGTGGGGAGCCTCCGCTCCCCATACCGGTCATCTTAATACACATTATCTTTCTGAGTGTCTGAAATCTTAACCTTTTTCAACAATTTTCCAAAAAAACGATAAGATTTCAGTCACTCGTCACCTTTCCCCAGCTTTTGCAGCCTGTCTTACATACCTACTTACGATTACCATTCCCATGCCCTGCTACATTCTCTGCGCTGTTGCCATGACATTGCTTTGTACTCTGTCTCATTGGCTTTTCCGGTTTATGCTGGTACACAAGCAGAAAGGTTTGTCTGAAAACCATTCGGAGCGTGCCCTGGATTTCATTAGTTCGCCCATTATTTGAAGGAAGGCAAGGATGGGGGACCCCAAGTCCGTGGCCATCCTTAGGAGTACTGAGAAAAGATTTCTTCAGGAAATCTTT
>R11__coassemble_2173_pt1 | contig 10006 bp, 9 predicted proteins | sample R11__metabat2_high_PE_009 | metagenome-assembled genome bin R11
CAAGTCCGTGGCCATCCTTAGGAGTACTGAGAAAAGATTTCTTCAGGAAATCTTTTCGAATGCTCCGGCCTTATGAAAATAATGGGAGAGGCTTAGTAAATCCCGGCATGCGAAGCTGTTTTTTATTCAAACCTTTCTGTTTAATTTCTGTCTGATGCCGGCTTTTATTTATCTGGCCTGTTTGATAGCCCGCACCAGGTCTTTGGCGCGCTCGGCATCTTCTTTGTCGGCGATTTCTGCGTACCTGGCCTTCAGATAAAGCTGTCTCAGTTCTGCGGCTGCGCTGCCCTGGTATTTCCACGGGGAGTTCTGGTTCACCTCGGCTGACGTTTCATCTTTGGTGATGTCAGTTCCTTCGTTCCTTAAAAAATCAATATATTTTTTGTACTGCTTTCTTACGCCCATTACCTGGCTGCTGCTCTTTTTGCGTTCCGGCTCCCAGCCATTATCTGTGTAGCTTGTACCGGAGGCCGCCTTTGCAGTCTCAGTTGTCCTATGGCCGGCCAGCTTTCTGAATATAAGAATTATTATGCCGATCACTATCAGTGCGGCTATCACTATGCCTGTTATCTTAAGCCAGGTTGGAAATCCCTTATATTCGGCTGCATCTCCGAACAGGTCATTGGCAGAACGCATGTCCAGCTCTATGTTATTTTCGGTTTCCGCTGCCTGTTCTGCTCCTCCCGGGAATAATGAGATGATCCACTTTATTGCAGCAGCTATTCCTCTTATGGCCAATGTAAGACCGTTTACTACTACATACGCTATGCCGCTGTATATGGTCTTAAGTACATAAAATATTCCATTCAGCACGGTCCTGGTGCTAAGCAGGATTGACAGTCCGATCACACCGCAGGCAATTCCGATATTTACAGTCTGGTACGACGGCATGGAGTAAATTTCCGGCTCGTGCCTCAGGCTCCTCATCAGAAGTATCGAGCAGACTGACGATATCAGTCCTGAGAATATTACTATCGTGTATGATACGTCTACGGCACTTACCATCAGCATTATGATCAGCATTGCAGCTATTGCCCCGAGCGTAATCTTAAAGAGCACCTTCTGAGCCTCGTCATCTGCCATGTATCTGCGGGTTATTCCGGTAAACAGGGCGTACGCGTATATTATGCCGCATATTATCCAACCGGATAATGTCATGCCTGGGATAAATGCGCATCCTATCGGCAGGATATATGGCAGAAGCCTGAGGGCTGTGCCTTTCTTTTTTTCGCTGAGCCAGAAGGAAAGGATCTGACCGGCGCATATGACTGCCATAGTTACCATGAGAACCCAGAGCTCGCTTCCGAAATGCACTGCTATTGAGCCGAGCAGCATAAACAGGAAGCTGACATCTGCCGCTATCTTTAAAAATACCATTGCCGGCATCAGACTGCCTCCTTTTCCCGGGAAGCTGTCTCACCTGAGTCTACGCTTCCTGCGTAATCTTCTGCATACAGGGCATTTACGGTTACTGAAGGATTTTCCATAAACTTCGCTATCAGTTCGTCCCGCTCCTTTGAACGTTCGCTGCTTATGAATATGATGCCCGGGGTCCTGTCGTGGGACTCTGACACTTTGGCTGCCAGCTCACTTCCGGTATAATCGCAGCTATCTGTTGCCATGGCCAGCTGCCTTAGTATGCCTTTTTCATGTCTTGAGCCCATTCCTTTTGCAAAATAATGTTGCCTGCAGTTTGCTCCGCCGATATTTGAATTCATGAAAAAGTCGTATTCGATGCCTTTTTCCTCCAGTGCATCACAAACCGACCGGGCAAGGCTGAACACCCGCTCCAGCATGTCAAAATTTTCATCTGTATTACAGTCACTGTCCAATACTACCGATATTGCTACCTCTGAGGTAAAATCATATTTTTTTACCATCAGCTGCCCGCTTCTTGCGCTCTGAAGCCATGAAATTGTCTTCATCGGCTCCCTGCCGGTGTATTCCCTGAATCCTGATATCAGTACCGGGTCTTCAAAAATATATCTGCGCACTGAAAAATCTCCCATGGTACTTCCCAGGGTTTCTTCAAACTGTGCATCCGCAAGAGGCAGCGGATAAACTGCCACAGACGAATATTTAACAAATTCTCTTTTATATTCCTTTAATCCCAGAAAGTCTCCTGCCGACACATAGAAATTTCCAAAACGGTAATTCCCCCGGGAAGGCGCTGAAACTTCTATCCTTTTCTCCAGTGTTTTTCCCGGCCACAAAAAAGCCGTCCCCGTTACTTCCACAGAAGCCGGAGGCCTGGATGCACATCTTAGAGATGTATAAACCGTCATTTCCTTCGGTATCATTATCCCGAATCTGATAAACGGATATACTACCTTTGAGCGGTTCTGGATCTTCAAGATTATATGAAATTTTTCTCCCGGCTCAGCCGCATCTACGTCCGGATACACGTCCGCTTCCAGCTTTCCTGCCTGGCGTTTCTGCAGTACAAGCTGGAGTACGATCACGATAACAGCCGCCGCTATTATGATAAAAATTTTCATCCGTCTTTACTCCAGAGGAACCTTTACCTGCTCTAATACCTTTGTGGTGAATTCATCTTTTCCAAAAGCGTCATTCTTATTGGCTCTGATCCTGTGGCAAAGTACGAAAGGTGCCACGTATTTAACGTCTTCAGGAATAACGTAGTCTCTTCCCGAGATTGCTGCGGTTGCCTGGGACGCCTTGTAAAGTGCCATGGCTCCACGTGTTGAAACTCCTACCGAAAATGCGCCTTTGCGTCTGGTTGCCTCGATAATGTCCATCATGTATCCAAGAACATCTTCCGATACCTTGACATTTACATATTCTTTTCTTACATATGCCGTATCCTCAGCAGATACTACCTGCTCTAAGGATTCAACCAAGGTCAGGGTTGAAGCCCTGGCGATTACTGCCATTTCCTGTGCTCTTTCCATGTAGCCGAGGCTGAGTCTCATGAAGAAACGGTCCAACTGGGCATCCGGCAGAGGGAATGTACCGAAGGATTCTATAGGGTTCTGGGTTGCCATGACCATGAACGGCTCTTCCAGCTTTGTGGTCACGCCGTCTACTGTGATCTGTCTTTCTTCCATGGCCTCAAGAAGACTGGCCTGGGTCCTCGGTGTGGCACGGTTTATCTCATCTGCCAGTACAATGTTTGTAAAAAGAGGGCCCGGACGGAATTCGAACTCTCCGGACTTCTGGTTATAAAAGTTAATACCTGTCAGGTCTGAAGGGAGCAGGTCCGGTGTAAACTGTACTCTCTTAAAGTCTCCTCCGATTGTTCTGGAAAAGGCTCTCAGAAGCATCGTCTTTCCTGTACCTGGTACATCCTCCAAAAGTACATGTCCGCTGCATATGAATGATGTCAGTACCAGCTTTATGACATCATCTTTGCCCACAATTACCTTGCTGCAGTTTGAAACTACTTTTTCCGCATAATCTGTAAATCTTGAAATTTCCATGTCTGTATTACCCTCTTAAAATATTTTCTGTCAACCTTTGAAAGGTGTGTTTTTGCCTCTGAGATACTGTATTGAAAATACCAGCATATATAAACTTATCAGGAACGAGCCTGCCGCCTGGATCATGGTATCCACAGGCATCGCCGCCAGCCTTTCCAGTGCCAGGGCCGGTGATATGGCGGATATGAACAGTGTGTTATGTGTTCCAATGATGATGCAGGCCGCCGCAAGTGCCAGATTTATGACAAACAGTAAAATGCTGTTTACAAGTCCCAGACCGGGCTTCCTGCTGAACACTTTAAGTATGTAAAATACACTATGAGCCAGCAGTCCTATAGGAATAAGCAGCCACAGATAGAACGGAAATGTTATGTATAATGTTCTCCACTGAACATACACAGGAGACCACAGAAGCGCTCCGAACCTGTTAAATGCCAGAAACACCATTGCAAAAAGGAGTATGGTATGCACTACATATATGAAGTTTACCCTTCTTGCAACATAAGGCAGCTTTCTGCCCTGTTTAAGCGCAATTTCTGCCTCGATGGCTTTGCTGACCCCACTGTCTTCTTCAGGTGTTTTTTTATTTTTTATTATCACAGCCACGCCTACAGCCAGCAGGGCCGCATTAACGGCAATCGACAGTATGGTATACCCTGGGAACGGGTACGGTGCGGTAAATGACCTGTAAACAATGCTTCCGGTCAGTATTCCTGCTGCCAGTCCCACGGCCGATAAAACTCCCAGCCATGCTCCGTATAGCCTTCCCATTCGTTTTTTAAGGTGCGGCTTAATGAATAATCTGGCTGTATAAATTGCAGCCAGCACAAAATCGAAGGAAATTACCAGTGCCGGTATGCTGGCTATAAAATATATGTCATTCAGTCCCATGAATGCATTCGCCACATCGCTGAATATCATGTTTGATGCGTAAAAAGTTTCAAAGGAACCTGCCACAGATATTATCACAAGAAGGAGGGCTGTTTTTCTCTTACTCACTGCTCTGCCTCCTGATATGTATGAAATATCTGCTTAAAGTCCAGGCTGTGATCTGAATGGATGGTCACTGTCTGTCCTCCCATCATATCCTCGTCATAATAGATCCTGTCTGTCGAATTAACTCCGTAGCAAAAGTAGATTCCCTTATAAAGCACCCTGTAGTCATTCATGTGGTCATGGCCTACAAACATGGCCTTTGTAGATCCCATTTCAACCACTTTATCAAAGAAGTGGCTGTTATATTCAGGGCTTGAGACATTTTCACCCTTTTCGCCGGCTTCCAGCTCTGCCTCCCCGCCTTCTGCCGCCTCCCAGGCATCTAAAAACTCAGGAACCGGGATGTGATAAAACAGGATTGACGGACAGTTTCTCCGTCATTCAGCTGCGTTGTATATTCAACCACATCCTCATACCAGTCTATCTGGTCCTGCTTTATATAATCATACCCGAAATAATCTCCGTAAAGATACCGGTTGCTGTCCATCATTATCAGCTGGTCGTGTATCTTTCCGTCTTCCATCAGATTTATCACGAAATTGGAATTTCCGAATACGTCGTCATCCTGAAGGTCTTTGAAAACACAGTTCGACCCATAATTATTAAGCTGATCCGTCAGCCAGTCTATGGAAAAATAGCACTGTTCATCATGATTGCCGAAAATCACAGTCCATGGCACTCCATGGCTATCGAGAAAGTCAAAGAACTCAATTGCAGTTACCTTATCTGCAAACGTAAAAAGATCCCCTGTAACAATTATCATGTCTGCATCCGCATCGTTTATCGTCAGATCCAGAAAATCGTACTGCCTTTGGCGGTCATCCTTATTGCCGATGTGCACATCAGTCAGCTGAAGTATGGTAAAATCCTCTTTGTAATCCACCTCCAGCACATAATCTTCCGTTCTGTATGACACCTTTTCCCCGCACCCGGAAAAAAGGACCGCAGTAAGCGCCGACAACAAGATTACAACAAACAACCGTTTCACAATATTTCTCCGAAACACACATTTTTTCCTTGATAAAATATCAAAAAAAAACGAAAATATACCTGATTACATATTAAATGTTTTGATTTCAAATCACAACATTTTTTATTTTAACGAATATTTCCATTTTGAATCAGGATTATTGACATGACAGAAATAAACCAATCCAGAACAGACGCCCTGGCCGCCGAGGTCCTTACTTTTTCGAGAGACACTCTCCTGGTTAATTTAAGATTCCTTGACGCCGCCTTGGACAGGCTCCCCTTTATATCATATTCAGGCACCATGAAGACCGACGGACAAGGACTGTATTACGACCCAAGGTTCGTACTTAAGGCATATAAAAATGAGCAGTCTCTGCCCACACGCCATTGTCTGCATGTAATTTTCCACTGTGTATTTGGGCACCTTTCCCTTCCTGGGGGATTGTCATCATCCCAAAGGCGCTTTTGGAATCTGGCTGCAGACATTGCCGGCGAATATACCATTTCCTGCCTGAATCTTCAGGCGGCCGCCAGTCAGGACCAGAACCGTATGGAGCGGGTGTTTGCTAAGCTCCTCGAGCGAACTGACATACTGACATGTGAAAAGATCTACAAATGTCTGCTGAAGACAGCCCCGGACGAAGAAGAGCTTGAGGCCTGGGAAAACTTATTTAAAGTGGATGACCACGGCGCATGGTATGGCACAAATGAAGAAATTGAAGCCGCCTGGAAGGGAATTTCCCACCGCATGCAGATAGACATGGAAACCTTTACCCGTCAGCAGGGAAACCGGGCCGGTGCCCTACTTTTAAACCTGAAGGAAGTTAACCGTCAGGTCTCTGACTACGATGGTTTCATACGCAAATTTGCTACCCGCAGCGATGGAATGAAGCTTAATCCTGACGAATTTGACTACACTCTTTACAGCTATGGACTGCAGATGTCAGGCGGTAAAGTTCCTTTAATTGAACAGACCGAATACAAGGATTCAATGAGGGTCAGGGACATCGCCCTGGCCATATATGCCCACGACCTGCTGACCCCGGAAAAAGTAAAGCTTTTCCTGCTTAATACCTGGGATATTCTGCATTCCACAGAAAGCTTTTCTTCCAAGGTCCGGCTGCACATCCTGCTGCCTAAAAAGGACGTTACCGATGACCCTGCCTCTTATATTCAGGTTCTGTCCGGCATTGAAGACATTGTGGTCTCTTCCGGCGATGAAATGCGGGAATTCGTTGAAGGATTTACTCTTCCTGAAGCCCACGGAAACGATTTCAGACCGGTTTTTGATAAGGTCAGGGACCTTTCCCGTACCAGGGCTTTTAAAAACCTCCGGGGACTTTTAATCCTGACAGAGGATGTAGGGCTTTTCCCTGCTTCCATGCCGGCTTTCCCGGGAGCTTTCATATTTGTAAATAATGATTACAGCGTACCTCCGGTTCCTGCCTGGGCCATCCGTCTGGTACTGCAAAGCGACGAATTATAGAAGATATTTTAGGAGTAAAAATTTGAGTACAACCGATTTTTTAACTGATTTTGAAATTGATGGCACCATTCTTACCGGATACTCCGGTGAAGGAGGGGATGTAATTATTCCTGAGGGCGTAAAGGAAATTGCGGCCAAGGCATTTTATGGTAATTCTAAGATTACTTCTGTTTCCTTTCCGGACAGCCTTGAAGTCATAGGTGAGGCTGCCTTCACAGGATGCCCCCGCCTTGAAAAAATCTCATGGGCAGAGGGGCTTCGCATAATAGAAAACCATGCCTTCGCAAGCTGCGGCCGACTTGCCTCACTGTCCCTGCCGGAAGGTCTTTTGCGCATAGAGCAAAGTGCCTTTTCTCCATGCGGTGCCCTGGAGGAGGTAATTTTCCCTTCTACTTTAGAGTACATCGGAGAATTTGCCTTCTCATGCTGCCGGGCCCTGACCAAAGTAGAACTTCCGGATGGTCTTCCGGTAATTGACAGAAGTGCCTTTTCCATGTGTTCAAGGCTTCCTGCCGTTTCTCTTCCAAGAGCCCTTAAGGCCATACCAAGAGGTGTATTTTTAGGCTGCAGTCTGCTTAAAAGCATAAACATTTCAGTCAATGTATCCTCTGTGGAAAACAATGCTTTTTCCGGCTGCCGCAAACTTATGAACATAAATGTAGACCCGGCTAATCCTTTCATAAAGGATGTGGACGGTGTTCTTTACAGCCACGACGGAAAACGTCTGATGTATTTCCCTGGCGGAAGGCTTGAGATAATCATACCGGAAGGAGTTACGGAGATTGGCTGTGAGGCTTTCTATGAAAACCTGAATTTCGACCGCATTACTCTTCCCTCTACTTTGGTTTCTATCGCTGACAGGGCTTTCTACGGCTGCAGCGAACTGCTTAAGATCAGCTTTCCTGAGACTCTTAAGAGTCTTGGTCAAAGCGCTTTTGAGCGCTGCAGTAAGTTAAAAAATCTGTACCTGCCGGACGGTTTTGAACGCATTGGTGACAGTGCACTTAGAAGCTGCAAGGCCCTGATGTGGCTCCGCCTTCCGGAAGGTTTTGCTTTCGACCTTCATTGGTTTTCTGCTCCGAACGACCCGCCTTGTTACAGTGCCGACCATACCATTATTCCATTTGTATCTACCAGAAGCTTTTCTGATATTACTTCCGATATCGGCACCCGAAGGGCTGCCCTTGGAATGATCATGGCTGAAACTGAAGGTGTAAAGGCCGACCCTTACCTGACAGCGGCTTACACCGATTATATCCGCGCCAACATTTCTGCTTACTACGAAGACATGCTGGCCGACGATAGTATCCTGAAATGGCTTCTTGACCACAGGCTTGTCCCGGAAGGCGACACAGAGCGTCTTCTGGAGAGAGCTTCGGACCTGGGTCGTGCCACAGCTTCTGCCCTGCTTTTAGACTACAAGAGCAATAACCGCCCGGCTGCCGTCAGTGCCGCTCCTAAGTTAAACCTTGACGAGCACTTTGACGCCCTTGAAAATGCGCTGGATTTCTAAGTGCGGCTGCCGTGCTTTCATAAAACCGGACTTTTCCTGCCGGCTTACAAGAACATATTGATCTTCTACAGCAAAAGAGCCCTGCCGGCATTCGCCGGCAGAGCTCTTTCATTTAACCGTAAATTTTGTGGACCGTTAACCCCGTCCCCATGGCTCAGGCCTCTACAGCTACTCCTTTTGTTACGGTGTACTTAACACCGTCAATTGTAACTGTTCCGGTTAACTTGTTGTATCTGCTGCTCTTTACATAGAAGAGTTTCTTTGAAGTGCTGCCTGCCTTTGCGCATACGGTCTCTACGCCTGAAACATATCTTCCGCCTTTAACGTAATACCATGTTGTTGCTGAACCGTCTGCCTTCTGGGCAATACCTGTACTCTTTGTATACTTGCCGTCCTTAACATAATACCATGTTGTTGCTGAGCCATCTGCCTTCCGGGCAAGTCCCTCAGCTGTGCTGTCGTATACACCTTTCTTTACATAATACCATGCGGCTGTTCCGTCAATGGTATCCTTAACAATACCGGTGTAATTCTTCATAAATTCGTCAGCAATATAGTACTTGTACTTACCATTTTCAAGAACAAAGCCGTTCTTCAAAACAATATTATTTGAATCAAGAACAAATGTGTATTCTTTTCCTTCCTCACAAGGCACGCCGTTGATCTCAAGACCGTCTTTGCTCTCGCAGTAAACAACTTCATCAGAGTCAACCCAAGTTACTGTATATCCATAGTAAAGCTTACCATCAACCTTCATGCATCCTGCGTCATTTGTTGCAGACTTAACGGTAGCTGTCATTGTTACAGTTGATGTAGCAGGCTCAGTCTCTGTTGCATTGTTGCCATACTCGATGTCAATGTCTAGCTCCTGAGCGAAATCACCTGATTCACCGTACTGTCCAGCTTCAACAGCAGCGATTCCTGCCTCCGCCTGCTCAGCTGTAGCATAGTTCATCTGCGAGTAAGAGATTCCGTAAAGATAATATCCATCCATCTTCTGAGGACCTGTTGTGAATCCCTCATCCGTGAAATCAGCCTCATAATAGAATGTGCTGTTTCCTTTGGTATCCGTATACTCGATCTTTTCTGATGGAACTGCACCCTCTGCCAGAGTATGTTTGTCATGTGATCCGTATGTATAGTAGGCTGTAACATTGCCTTCACCGAATACACTGTCAACCTCTGCCTGGATGTCTGACAGATAATAAGGAACATCGCCGCTAGGATCCTTTCCTGAACGACCTGTGTTATCACCTGAGATCAGGATAGCCGAAGGATCAACTGTATTTGTACTCTTGATTCCCTCAAGTACCTGTACGAGGTTATTTGTCTTCTCAGTGTACTTAGTGTCAAACTCGCTGTAGAACTCGTGTCTGTCTGTGGCAACAATAAGTCTTGTCTCTTTCTTCCCGACCGCTGGCTCTGTGCTTTCAGCTGCCATCGCTGGAACAACCATTAATCCGGCTGCCATGCAGACTGCAAGACCTGAAGCCATTCCTTGGTTCCCCAATTTCGTTTTTTCATGAATTTTTCCCTTCTGAAATAACTGTATTGTTATTGCGATTTAGGATTTTATCACAAAAGAACCCTTCTTTAAAC
>R11__coassemble_2186_pt1 | contig 9946 bp, 8 predicted proteins | sample R11__metabat2_high_PE_009 | metagenome-assembled genome bin R11
TGTCTTCAGCATGCTGCTTGAAGACCCTGAAAACGCGCTGAGCATTTATAATGCGCTGAACGGAACATCATATGATGATCCTGGAATGGTAACTATAACAACAGTAGAGAACGGTATTTCGCTGACGGTACGGAATGATGCGTCATTCATAATTGATTACCAGCTGAACATATTTGAGCACCAGAGTACCTTCAACCCCAACATGCCGTTAAGATGCCTGTTCTATCTGCCGAAGCAGCTGGAAAGTCTTATAAATAATAAGGATTTATACAGTTCAAAGCTTGTGGAAATACCCACACCGTATTTTGTGGTGTTTTATAACGGAAAATCAGAACAGAAAGATATATTAAACCTCAAGCTGTCAGATTCGTTTATAAGAAGCACTCAGCAGACCTTGTTAAAGCCCGGGGTTGAGGTTGAAGTCATGATGTATAACATCAATGCCGGCAGGAATATGGAACTGTTAAAGAAATGTAAAGTGCTGGATCAGTATTCATATTTTGTGGAAAAGGTACGGAAGAAAGAAATGGAAAATAATAACCTTAAGGATGCCCTTGACAGGGCAATAGACGAATGCATTGAGGAGGGAATCCTGAGCGATTTCCTGAAAAAACACCGGGAGGAGGTAACAAAATCACTTATGTTAGATTACACGTTTGAGAGAAGGTTGGAGCTGCAAAGCATAGAAAGCCGGGAAGAAGGAAGAGAAGAAGGAAGAGAAGAAGGAAGAGAAGAGGGCCTGGAAGAAGGTAGGACTGAAGGCAGAGCAGAAGGCAGAAGAGAGGGGAGAAAGGAAGGCTATAGAGAGGGCATCGTTACGTGTGTTAAAGCTATGCTTGAACTGGGGCATTCAGTAAACGAGATTGCCTTAAAGACCGGCATAGATAAAGGGATAATCACGAAGATAGCAGATACAATGAATTAATATATGCCACTTTTAGTAAGAATAAAAATATTTACAGATTGGGGAACCGCAGTTCCCCGATCTGCACATAAAAAGACATAATCAGGGTGAAAGTAAACGGATTGGGGAGCTATGGCGCCCCAATCTGTATGTATGGAAATAAAATTTTGTCATAATCAGCACTGGGTGGGGAGCGGAAACTCCCCAATCTGCATAAATAACGATGTAATCAGGTTTACATATAAACGGATTAGAGAACATATGTTCCCTAATCCGTTTCAGTTGCAGTCGACGTTACAGACATTACAGGTGTAAGTACTTACCTTACGCGTGTGCCCGAGAAACAAGTGACTGAAATCTTGCAGAAAATCCTAGAATAGCTGAAAAAAAGCCAAGATTTCAGTCACTCCGGAGTCCTCCACATGAATGCGATATGATTGCAAGTTGGGCAGAGTGACTGAAATCTTGCAGAAAATCATAGAACAGCCGAAAAAATGCCAAGATTTCAGTCACTCCGGAGTCCTCCACATGAATGCGATATGATTGTTAGTTGGGCAGAGTGACTGAAATCTTGCAGAAAATCATAGAACAGCCGAGAAAATGCCGAGATTTCAGTCACGAGGCGCCAAAATTGCATAATTTGCGGCTGGGCGGAGCCACCCAGCCGCCCACTCCGTCCAAGCGCCGCCAAAATGCGGCGCTGCTCGCGTCAACCTGCGGCGCTGCTCGCGTCAACCTGCGCCGTATTTTCCGCCCGAGGAAAATCAGCCAACAAAATCCTTGGTAATATTGCACTTAAAAAATCCAAACAAATTACCATATATTACCTGAATTACTATTTACAAAACACTTAATTTAATGTAGAATGTCTATCAAACGTTAAATATTACGAATCGGCCAAATAAATAAGGTTGAATTGTTAAGTGCGGAAAAAAGTAATTTTTCAGCACAAATTATTGTGTTTAAAACTAAAATCAGTACTACAATATAGTGAGGAAAGATCATGTCAGCAATGCCAAAACATCAGGCAAGTCAGTATACAGCACAGGGAGCAGCCGCTCAAGGAACGGCAGCTCAGAATGCAGCTCAAACAAATACCGGAAACGTCATTAATTTCACGTCTCCTAACCAGGCAAGGCAGATGGAGAGAGAAGACACCATAGACCTCCTGGCCCTGGGAAGTGAACTGCTGGCCAGATGGTATCTGCTTCTGGCAGCCTTCATCATTGGAGCTGCAGCACTGGGTGCATATACCATGCTTTTCATTACCCCGCAGTATCAGAGTACGTCCAAGATTTATATCTACTCGAAGACCACCAGCATCACATCACTGACAGACCTGCAGATCGGCACACAGCTGACCAGCGACTTCCAGATTATAGCAAAGACCAGAGAAGTAGTGGAAGAGGTCATCAACCAGCTGAATGTGGACATGTCATATGAGACAATGGTAAAGAAGATTACCATCAGTAACCCGGATTCATCCAGAATCCTGTCAATAGTGGTAACTGATACCATTCCTGAAAGGGCCAGGGACATATCCAATACCATGGCGGAAGTATTGAGATCCAGGATCGGTGAGGTAACCAATACAGACGAGCCTTCAATAGTTGAAAAGGCAGTGGCAAGCAACTCAAAGGTCAGCCCATCCTATGCAAAGAACTGCCTGCTGGGCGGCCTGGTACTTTTCGTAATCGTGGCAGCCATCATCATCATCAGATACCTGATGGACGACACTATTAAGGACGAGGACGACATTAAGAAGTATCTTGACCTTAATACACTGGCAATGATCCCTGTAAATACCAACGAGGCACAGATGGTAACTCCGGTAAAGAAGAGCGGATCGCAAAAAAGCAGCAAGAGCAAGAAGAGCAAGAAAAAATAAAGATCAGACTTGCAGACGGGTGTCTTAAGAGCATGGGGCTCGCTGCAAAAACTATCAGACTTGCAGATGGGCGCGAAATTGCGGCCCCGAGCAAAAGCAAAACTAAAAGAAATAACAGGCGGATAAATGAGTAAAAGAGGCAAGATAATACTTATTATCCTGGCGATAATAGCAGCAGCCTGCGCCGGATACCTGATCTATCATTTCGTATCCCTGGCAAAGGCAAATAACGACAGCGAGGAGCTGCTGGAGAAGGTTTCCATAGAAACAGTTGCCCCGGTGCAGTCAACCACGGGTGCAGCTGAGGAAAGTACAGAAACAGAAACCACCACGGCAGCATATGAAAGTCCGATAGACTTTACGGAGCTGCAATCCATCAACGAAGAGATCCATGCATGGATCACGGTGGATAATACATCCATCAACTATCCGGTGGCACAGCATGCCGGCGAGAGCGGCACCTACAGCGAGAATTACTATTACCTGGATACCAATTACGATAATACCTACTCAGAGTATGGCACACTGTTTACCACAACAGAAAATGCCACAGACATGAGTGACCCGATAACCGTCATCTACGGCCACAACAGGAGCAGATTCGAAGAGCTGAAACTCTACCGTGATGAGACATATTGGGACGAGCACAGATACATCCATGTATATACACCGACAGAAGAGCTGACATATAAGATATGGGCTGCGGTGGTCCACAGCGACGATTTCCTGGCCAATCTGTATGACTTGAAGACAACTGAGGGCGTAGAGAGCTTTATAACCGGTGTACTGCAGATAAACGACCTTAACAGCCACGTGGACGAGTCCATGACTGTGACCGGGGACGATAGGCTGGTAGTCCTGAGCACCTGCGTGCCGGAAGATTCCAGCAAGAGGTACCTGGTCGTAGGCGTATTACAGACAGACGCTGAAAAATAGCCGTAAGAGCCTTATGTGAGGCGCATGCAGCCTAAAAAGGCAAACGGCGTACGCTCAGCAAAAAATAGCCATATGACGAAAAAACTTTCGCATAAATACATAAGAAAAGCCCTGACAATCACCCTGGCGCTGGTTACCATCCTTACCACAGTCACGGCCCTTACAGCCTGCAGCTGCGGCGGAACGGCAGAGACCACATCGGAGACCTATGTAAGCCAGGAAGGCGACTTTAATGACGACGACTGGGGCACCACCATTTCCTACAACGGGGAGACCTACAAGAAGAAGTCAGATATCAAGACCTTCCTGTTCCTGGGACTGGACGCCGGCGACGGCACAGAAGCATACGAGCCGGCAGGGACCGAAAGGGCAGACACCATCGTGCTTTTTGTAATAGATGAAAGCACAAAAGACATACAGATAGTAGAGCTGAGCCGAAACTCCATGGTGGACGTAGATGTCTACAACAAGGACAGGGAAAAGCTCTTTACCAACACCATGCAGATCTGCCTGCAGTACCTTTACGCAGACTCCAGGGCCAGAGGCAACCATCTGATGAAGAACAAGGTATCAGATGTGCTGCTTGGGGTAACCATAGATGATGTACTCGCTCTGCAGATGGACGGCATACCGGTCATCGTGGACTACATGGGCGGCATAGAGATCACCATGGAAGAGGACTGCACATACATAGATGCCAGCTACACCGAAGGGGCGAAAGTCACCATGGACGGAGCGGCCGCAGAAAGATTTGTCAGAAACAGGGACACCAAGGTGACAGGCAGCAACGAGAACAGCCGAATGGCGCGCCAGACATGGTTCATGAAGCAGTTCTTCCAGATAATGAAGTCAAAGGGGGGCTCATTCATGGCTAAAGCCATGGACGAAGCCAAAGACTATATAGAGACCGACATGAGCTCGGATACCATCTCGGATATCCTGAAGGGCACCATGAATGACGAGGTGAAGGTAATCCCGGGAGAAGTTTCCGAAGGCACATACGGAGACGAATACAACCTGGACCAGCAGGGCCTCAAAGAAATGGTCATAGACCTCTACTACGAAAAGGTCAGCTGACGGACAAAAGCCACTGCTCCGGCAGACAAAAGGCTCCGGCCGCAAAGAACGGCCGGCAAAAGAGTATATAACCGCATCGCGGCTTATATAAATATTTTCAGAAAGGAGGACACTTAAATGAAGATCGCAAAGAAAATCACAGCGCTGCTGATGGTATGCGTATTCGTATTTGCACTTGCAACTACAGCATTCGCAGCAGGCAGCACAAACGGAGCTGAGATCGTTGACTCTAAGGGAAATGCAGTTACTGTTTCAAGTTCTGATGTAAAGATCACCAAAGCAGAGGCACTTTCTCTTGCACAGAAAGCTGACAGCAAGGTAGTTGATTGTGAAGAGCCTATTTACAACGGCGTAGACATCGATTCATCTTATAAGGGCGAGCCTCTTACCTTCAGAAATGTTGGTGAGGCAGGACAGGTAGCAGCAGCTTACCACTGGAATGGATCTGCATGGGAGTTTGTAGCATTCGCTACAGTAGCTACAGATTCTGCTGTTACATTTACATTCCCAGATCTCTCACCGGTTGCAGTAACAATTGTTAAATATGCAAGCGGCTCAGGTTCTAGCTCAGGTTCAGGCTCTAGCTCAAGCTCAGGAAGCACATCACCTAACACAGGTGTTTCAGACTTCGTGATCCCAGCAGCAGCACTTTTAGTTCTTGCACTTGCAGGAGCAGCAATCGTAGTTAAGCGTGAGCGTGCTTAATTACAAATCATAATGATCGAGCTCTATGATTATGATTTACTCCTGGGGTGGGAGACCACCCCAGGATTTCAAAGAAAGGTTCAGACATGAATAAGGTCGACATACACTGCCATATACTTCCATGCGTGGATGACGGCGCCGGCGGCACCGAAGAAGCCCTAAGGCTCCTTAAAATGCAGGAAGAAGCAGGAGTGACCAGGGTCATTCTGACACCACATCTTCGCAGTCGGATGTTTGAAACACCGGATGACGAGATCATCAGGCGTTTCATGCAGCTGAATGAGAGGAAAAAAGAGGCAGGCATCAAAGCAGAGCTGTCCCTTTCCAGGGAATACCACTATGACAGGAGCCTTTCAGAAACCTTAAAAGAAGGCCGGGAGATATTGATGGCAGGAAGAGTAATGCTGCTGGAATTCTCCCACGACACAGCCTTCGAGGACATGTACCATGGCGTGCAGATCCTAAGGAAACGAAAGATAACGCCCCTTATAGCCCACATCGAAAGATACAGGGAGATTCAGAAGGACACTGACAAAGCAGCGTCCCTAAGGGATCTGGGGGCCCTGATACAGGTAAATGCAGGCTCTATCCTGGGAGAAGAAGACCGGGCCGGAAAGAAATGTGCCCACGCCCTTATCAAGGGGGACATTGTCTTTGCAGTAGGGTCAGACTCCCACAACGTCAGGGACCGCCAGCCAAACCTTAAGGAATGCGAAGCACTCCTTACAAAGAAATACGGCGCCGAGTACGCCCGCAAAGTCCTCTCGGACAACCCAAGCAAGCTATTTAAACCTTTCGGAAAGGAAAGTTGATGAAAACATTACAGTTTGTAAAAAGAGAACTTCCATATGAGATCAACGAAGAGATAAAGCAGCTGAGAACCAACATCAAGTTCTGCGGCGATGACAAGAGAGTCATTATGGTCACCAGCTCTATTTCGGGCGAAGGTAAGAGCACCAATGTAATGGACCTGGCCAACTCCTTCAAAGACCTGGGAAACAAAGTTCTGGTAATAGACGCGGACATGCGTAAGTCCATGATGAAGCACTACCTGGTAGACAAAAACGATGCCCACTACGGATTAAGCCACGTCCTGACCCGTCAGTGCCGTCTTAGCGAAGCCATCTACAAGACCGACACCGGCACATACGTCATCCTGGCAGGTCCTACGCCGCCGAACCCATCAGAGCTCCTTTCCACCGACATCCTGGAAAAAATCCTGGATAAGGTCAGAGAATACTATGACTACGTCCTGATCGACTGCCCGCCGCTGGGCGCCGTAGTAGACGCCGCTGTAGTAGCAAACCTCTGTGACGGCGCCATCGTCGTAGTGGAGGCCGGCAAGATCCCATACAAGGTAGTCCAGGGCGTCGTAAAGCAGCTGAAACAGACCACATGCCCAATCCTGGGCGTAGTCCTCAACAAAGTGGACCTGAAGAAGAAGGGCCGCTACTACAAGAACTACTACTACAAGAACTACTACTACAAGAAGTACGGCTACTACGCCAAGGATGACAGACCACACCTCGAAACCGACGACACCATCGACGACATCGAATTCGAGGACATCTGATCCTTTAGGACAGATAAGTACACCAGGAAGACAAAGGCGTCTTCCGCCGGAAGGCGGGAGCCTTCCAATATTGATCAAAAACTTAACGCACCATCACAAGTCGAGATCAAGGTTCTACAATAAATTTTAGGGGGGGGTAGAACCCTTGAGAATCGGTAAGATTAGCATCATGAAGCACTGGCAATTCATCGCAGTACTTTTAATATGTTTCGATATAGTATCCGTAGCAGCATCCTACTTCCTGGCATTGCTGCTTCGTTTTGATTTCCATTATAACGAAATCCCGAAAGACTACCTGCACGAGTATATGGTAACCATCCCATTCTACATCGCAGTCGTGGTAGTCGTTTTTTTGCTGTTTAAACTCTACAGGAGCATCTGGCGCAGCGTCAGCTTCGTAGAGCTCCGCCAGCTTATCATCGCCACCTGCATAACCATCGTAATATATGTGGCAGGCTCATGGCTGATAGTCGGCAGAATGCCGATATCCTACTACATATTCGGCATAGTACTGCAGTTCTGCCTGACCACCGGCATCAGATTCTCCTACAGATTCGTAAGGCTCCTGAGCCGTCGCTCATCTGTAGTCAAATCCGAAAGCAGGGTAATGATAGTGGGCGCAGGCGAAAGCGGCGCCATGATCCTTAAGGATATGAAGACCGCAAAGGAGACCACAGAGTGCCCTGTATGTTTCATAGACGACAACAAAAACAAATGGGGCCGCTACGTGGACGGGGTCAAGGTAGTAGGCGGCAGAGAGAAAATCCTGGAGACCGTACAGAAGGAAAGTATCAACAAAATCTACGTTGCCATCCCTTCAGCTACAGCCCAGGAAAAGAAGGAAATCCTGGATATCTGCAAAAATACAGGCTGCGAACTGAAGAACCTCCCAGGAGCTTACCAGCTCCGTACAGGCGAGATCACAGTAAGCGCCATGAAGGACGTGGACGTAGAGGATCTCCTGGGCCGCGAGCCTGTAAAGCTTAACAAAGAAAAAGTTTACGAGTTTATCGAAGGAAAAGTCATTTTGGTAACAGGCGGCGGCGGGTCAATAGGATCCGAGTTGTGCAGACAGATAGCCGCACATAATCCAAAGCACCTGATAATATTTGACATATACGAAAACAATGCATACGACATACAGTTAGAGCTTAGGAGGAACTTCCCTTACCTGAAGCTTGACGTCATCATCGGATCAGTCCGTGACAGCAGAAAGCTGTGGAGTCTTTTTGAAACCTACAAACCAGACGTTGTCTACCACGCAGCAGCTCACAAGCATGTACCACTGATGGAGGACAGTCCTTGCGAAGCTATCAAGAACAACGTCATCGGCACATACAAGACAGCCTACGCTGCCATGGTAAACCATGTAAAGAAATTTGTTCTTATCAGCACAGACAAGGCGGTAAACCCAACAAACATCATGGGTGCCTCAAAGCGTATGTGTGAGATGGTAATACAGAGTTTTAACGGCAAGATCATAGAGGGCAAGGCAGGAGATATCCCGCAGATATTCACCCACGGCATGGTGGACCTGACAGCCAGCGAAGAAGCAAAAGAAGCTTTGAAGACCGCCTGCACAGAGTTTGTGGCAGTTAGATTTGGAAACGTACTTGGAAGCAATGGTTCTGTAATCCCGCTCTTTAAGAAACAGATAGCCGAAGGTGGCCCTGTAACAGTAACTCATCCAGACATTATCCGTTACTTTATGACCATCCCGGAGGCAGTATCCCTGGTTATGGAAGCCGGCACCTTCGCTGAAGGCGGCGAGATAATGGTTCTTGATATGGGCGAACCCGTAAAGATAGTAGACATGGCACGTAACCTGATCCGCCTCAGCGGTCACACCCCGGACGGCGACATCAAGATCGTTTTCACCGGCCTGAGGCCGGGTGAAAAGCTCTACGAGGAGAAGCTGATGGCCGAAGAAGGCCTGAAAGACACACCGAACAAGATGATCTACGTCGGCCTCCCAATCGACTTCGACCACGACGAGTTCTTAAAAGAACTCGTGCACCTGCAGGAAGAAAGCTACAAGAATGTGGATAATATCCGTGAGCTTGTACAGAGAGTAGTTAATACGTATCATCCTGCGTGATGGAAAACATTAGTTTAGCCCATGGGTGAAACTATGGGCTAATTTTTTCTGTATTGAATATAAGGCATTTTAGGAGAGCAATGTAAATGTATATCCCTGAAAATCATAATTTTGAAAAATTCCCATCAAAGGTCTGGCTTGCTAGTCCTACCATGTATGAAGACTCGATGTATTATGCACTTGATGCCTTCCACAAAAACTGGATGAGCACCGTGGGTGAAAATATAAATGAGCTGGAAAGAATTGCTGCAGAGAAAGCTGAAATGAAGTATGCTGTTGCACTTTCTTGCTGCACTGCAGCCTTGCACCTTTGCGTAAAGCTTGCAGGCGAGAGACTTTACGGCAAGCCTGCAATCAGCCATGGCGCGCTTGAAGGTAAGAGAGTATTCTGCTCGGATATGACTTTTGATGCTACTCTTAATCCAGTTGTGTATGAGGGAGGAATTCCTGTATTTATAGATACCGAGGCAGAGTCCTGGAATATGGATCCTGTTGCATTGGAAAAAGCTTTTGAACTTTATCCAGATGTGAAATTGGTTGTATCCGCAGAACTTTATGGATTCCCGGGAAAAATGGATGAGATAAAGAAAATCTGTGAAAACCATGGAGCTTTGCTTATTGAAGATGCAGCGGAGGCCATGGGGGCAACAATAGATGGAAAACAGTGTGGAACATTTGGCGACTATTCTGCTATTTCTTACAATGGCAACAATTTGCTTGTAGCTTAAAGATTTACCAGGTCATGAATGAGGTCAAGCTCCTTCA
>R11__coassemble_2217_pt1 | contig 9869 bp, 5 predicted proteins | sample R11__metabat2_high_PE_009 | metagenome-assembled genome bin R11
CTGCTAAGCTCAGTATACGTTTTTGAAGTAATGCCGCTGCCTTTGAGATTATTCTTTGGTTCTCCTTTAATTATCTTCGCAACAAAGTAAGAATTTCCTCTCAGCATTCCTTCCAGATATGTCAGACCATCAGGCTCTTTCTGAGTAAGTAAATCTCGCTGACATTTGAACTTCCCGGAGTATAGAATGTCGGTGCCTTTGATACATCTATCACTGCAGACGAAGCAAGATAATAACAATTATTTATTGTTATAGTTGGTCCCTGCGAATGACGATCCGCAACGCTTCCAAGCAATGCGATGCCTCTGATTGTTCCCTGGTAATCAGGCAGATTCATGTAGGTATAGCAATTCGTTAATACAGGGCTTCCTTCCTTAAGGCTGCTGTTGCCTGTAAAGTTCTCGTAATTCATTGCAAATCCACTGCCGGAAATGCCGCCTATATAAACATTTGTGCTATGATTATGATGAATCGTTCCATTCGAATACTGCTCAACATGTCGGCCATTGCTATCATAATTTTCATCCAATGTTGCTTCACTAACCGAAATACTTCCGCCCGAATAACAATCTGTAAGAGAATACTGTGTGGCTCCGGCGATTCCACCGGTTCTGACAAAGTTACCCCATTTTGCGATTGTAATACCGCCCGAAGAGCCAGGATGCGTACAATTAATCTCTATATCAACAACTGCGGAACATTTTTCAATTGATACGTTAGCGACGCCGATAAGTCCGCCGACATTGGCCTCGCCAAGTCCCTGGGCATTCTTGCTGTTGTCAATGATCCTGTAGCCTGCGATGGCACAATTACTGATGCTGTCGCCGCTCTGCCCTTCGTATCTGTATGCCACACCGATCAATCCGCCAATTGTATACGAAGTCTGAGTGTCCGTGGATTCGGATGATCTCTGGATTATTGCACCATTGCTGCTGTACATTATGATATTTTTAATTGTTCCGCCGACAGTTACTCCAAACAGGCCAACAGTTGCACTCTTGCTGGTGATGTTGATTTCGCTTATCTTATAGCTTTGTCCGTCGTAATTTCCGCCAAACCATGCATAGAGCACAGCATTGTAGTTGCTGTTATCCGACGCTTTCTCCTGTCCTGCAATCGGCGTAAAGTTCTCAATGGAACCGGCATTAACATCATGGCTCTGCAGCCAGTTTCTTACTGTATTATTACCGGCAGCTGCAAGCGTCTGTTTGCCTGTGCCTGTAATTGATGTGTACATCAAATAAGTGAACTGTTTGTAATTTCCGCTTCCAACCAGTTCTGATGTGCTCATCGTATTATAGTTCCAGTTAATATACTGCAGCTGTGCTGCTGAACGGATTTCATATGAGCCTGCAGTCTTTCCAAGGTCTGCGTCTGCGCCGTAAGCGATGGCGTTTCCGAAGAACGGAGAAATTGTGTAGGTATATGTATCGTTGTAGTTCAGCGTAATGGTGCCATTGGCCGCACTGCCGCTGGTATAGATATAGTCGCTGCCCGTAGTTCCGGTAGTGTATGGGTAGAAGGTGTACTGAGGCATCTGGGCCTTCAGTTCGGCCGCAACGGTCACGTTGTATTCAGATCCAACTGAAAGATCTGTGGTCATTTCTACACCGTCATTTGCTGTGTAATAGCCATAGCCGTAGGCTGTGATGACGCCGCCGTCGTCGTGGGCTGTGCAAAGGGATGAGCCGCTGACCTGAGTGTTTTCAGAAGTTCCGATGTAGGAGATGTGGTAGCCGCTGTTGCCGCCTTCCTCGTATTCCCAGTAGAAGACGCCGAGGGTTCCGAATCTGACATCGTCCTGCCAGTCGCCGTAGTGAACATACTGGCCGGCAGCATTTCTGACCACTGCCCTGTATGGGTACTGGTTAGTTTCGGTCTCGGTATTACTGTAGTTGTATGAATGGGCTGCGTTGCCGCCCATGCCCTTCAGGCTGTCGTATCTGACACCTGTTCCAGCGCTGCTGCCTGTTCCGCCGTAGGCGTACATGCTGCCTATGTAGGTGTATGTACCGTTGTTTAAGTAGTAACAGCCGGTTACATTTCCGCCTACAGGAGCAAAGCCGTAAGACGTAGCATTTTCACCTGATACGGTCAGGGCCGTTGCACTGTAGCTGTTTGAGACAACGCCTGAGTTTTCGGAAACGAATCCGGCAATCTTTACTTCGCCGCTTCGGGATTCGATGATCTCGATGTTGCCCAGACAATAGCTGTTATTTATGGTTCCCGTGTTGCCGCCTGCAAATCCTGCGACATATACTCTGGCATAAGTTGCGGAAATATTGACCTGCGGTGTGTCGGCAGAGCTGTTTGTGATGATTCCTGCCACATCGTTGTAGCCTACCATACCGCCGGCGTAGAGCCTGCTGTTTGTATAAGCGTGGATCGTGCCGTCAGAGCCTGCCAGATAGTATCCTGAAACCGCTGTATTGGTAATGGTTCCGGCGTTGTACCCTGCCAGTACACCCATGTATACCTGCTGTCCTGAAATATCACCTGCGCGGCGGACATAGTAATTATTGCTGCCGCTTGTGTTGTAAGAAGCCCTCAAAACTACGTTGCTGATGCTTCCCCTGTTGTATGCAAACATTCCAACGTAATTTCCGCTCTGGGATACAAAGCTTACATTGGTTATCTCGTTATATCTTCCGTTGTAATTTGCAGCGAACTGTGTCAGCTGTCCGTTTTCAGACATTCCGATAGGGCGCTGGCTGGTTACCGTCTGACTTTCTGCTGCATAGGTCGTCCACTGGTATGTCCTGTAATCGATATTTCTGCCCTGGGCAAATGTGGCGTTACCCACTGCAGCTGCGTAAGAAGAGTAATAAAGGCTCAGGTTATGGAGCTGCCTTGCACTTCTTACCTGGATGACGCTGACGCTTGTAAGGGCAGGTCTTTCCACAGTGTTGATAACAGTTGATGCAAAATGAGGATTAAAGTAATACGTATTGTCGATACTTTCTGTGGTATCGTCCGCACTTGATCCAACCACAGCCTTCAAGTAGTAGTTTGCTGCTGCGTGGCTTGTATTTACGGCACCGGAAGCAGCTGCAGAAAGCGGGAATATATAATATGTCACGCCGTCTTTTACCACACTGTAGCTTGCAGCCGCAGAGCTTGCAGTTACAGTTTCAGTTACCTTAAATGAAGCATCATCAGGATCTGTTATGGCTACGTAAGATACGGATGCTGTCTCCAGCTGGTTTTCTGAATAAACCAGGCCGTAGCCGTCTCCCACAACCGTTACATTTGCGCTGTCATTAAGAGCAGATACGTTTGCACCGTAGAAGCCATAGCTTCCGTTGCTGTAAACCTCGTAGTAAACAAGTGCTCCCACCTTGAATTCCGCAGACCAGTCGCCGTAGTTAACAAATTTCTTAAGTCTTGGATATGTATATACATCAAGGCCCTGATCCAGCAGGTTGTATGCATAAACGTTGGTTGAGGTTGCGGTAAAGTTATCGCTGTCACCAATCTTTTCCAGTATATCTGCTGCCCTGTCAGAAGCACTGATAGCACTTTCACCGGTTATTGTACCCACACCCTCTGCGTAGAGTACGTTGCTGGCCAAGCCGCCCTTAGCGGTGCTGTAATACTTGCTTCCATCCACACCGGAGGTTGCATTCATGATAGTATACGAGCTGGTCATGGCGGCGTCACCGCAGATCAGTCCCGCACCTGTCTTTGTATAGCTTAAGTATCCTGCCGCATATGATGAGGCGATGCTTGCCTTTTGGCTGGCATCTCCCACCAGACCGCCGGCAGTTTCTCCGATTACGTAGCTGTCTGCGTAAGATGTCTTTATGCTGAGGTTTCCGCCTGTTGTCTTTCCTACCAGGCCGCCGGCGCTTGTCTTCGCTTCGATAACCGTTGCCGCAAATGTATTGGTAAGCTCAAGGCTTCCGCCGGTAACTTCGCCCACCAGGCCGCCGGCTGCTCCTCCGCTGATCCACGGGTCCAGCTCTGACATGCTTCTCTCAGACTTTCCGGCATAATCTGCATCTGTCAGGTATGACCCCACTCCGTTCATTTCCAATGTGCCGGAAGATGTGCCTACTACCGCTCCGGATGCTGCACTCTCGTCCACATCTATGGCCTTCACTCCGGTCATCATAATGCTGCTTATAGTAAGGCTCTGCTCTGCTTTAACCTCGCCAATAAGACCCAGGTTCACTGAGCCGTCTTCGCTTTCGTTATTCTTTCCGGACTGATTTGTATAGAAGCCAGCTATTACAGCACTTTCTGTGCTTTCTATTCCGTTAACCGTCTTAGTTACAGCGCCCTCAAGTGACTTTAAGTTTTCATTAACAATAGGCTTAAATACAGGAAGTCCTGTGCCTTCGTTGTTGAAAAATCCCTTTTCGTATGTGCTGTACCAGTCGCTGTCATCTGTGTCATTCTCATCATTTGCAAATGAGATATCTTCTGCCACAACCGCCTTGGTAATGCTGTTGCTTACATTTGACAGCTCGTCCAGATTCTGCAGCTGGCGGCCGTATTTGATGACAGCAGTAGTATTCTTATCGTTTTCAATATATTCTTCTTCGTTGCTTTCATCTGCAAAAAGGCTGTTTGTAGTTACGGAGCTTTCTGCGGATGTCTTCAGTCTGTTATCATCAGGGCAGGATACCTCTACCTTAATGGTCAGCTCGGTTCCGCAAACCAGCTCTTCGGCCGTTTCTTTTCCGTAGCCGTCTTCGTTATGTTCTGAGGCAGCTCCATAAAGCGCATTAAATCTAAGCTCATCCTTTGACAGATCATCAAGGGTCAGGTCCAGAGTGTACTGCCTGCCCAATGTGGCAAGTGTATATCCTGCACCGCTTCCGTTTTTGACCTCATATGTTACTCCGTCCACGGTATATCCGCCGCCGTAAATCTTATCTGAATAGTAGCTGATGTATGAATTGCCCTCGTTATCGCTTACAGTTATCTTAAACAGCAGCTTGTCTGAATTGTAGCCTACAGGCAGTGCGCACTGCACCTGGGCCTCCAGTTTTTCTGCGTTGGTCAGCTTCACCGTATGGGTCAGCTGCTCTGATGTGGTGCTCTGGGTGTTGGAGCCGCCGTAGTAACCTACTCTTGCTCCGTCTTCAAGGCGCTGGGATTTTACTCTTAATGAGCCGTCATACAGAGATGTAATGGTATGAGTGCTCTTGTCTTCGTATTCTGCCGCGCAATCGGCTCTGTCCTCGCTGTAGTAAACCGCGTAAACTACGCCGCTTTCAGGGTTGTACTCAATAACCCAGTTGTTTTCCAGCAGGTCTGTATCTACCACGTCACTGCTCATCAGATATGATGCAGCAGTCCCTGCCCCGGTATAGTCTGATGACGTGAAATGAATCTTGTCATATAGCTCTGCTGTCTGGTCTGTAGGGCAGTCTCCCGGTACGCCTTCAATGACAAATACGGTGTCTGATTCCTGATAGAAGCTATCCAGTCCGGCGCTCTTCATCTTGGTCATCTGATTCTGCACAGCCGTGTATATGGTCTCGGCCTTGGCATCCAGTTCTGTCTGTCTCAGACGCTTCTGGATGGCTATGATGGCCGGGATGGCCAGCGCAATAAGGATCACTATGATGGCTATGACCACCAGCAGCTCTCCCAGATTAAATCCCTTTTTATTCAGTTTTCTGTTAAAAAACTGTCTCATTTAAAGCCTTCTTTTAAATGCTTCAAAGCGGGCCTTTAAAAATGGTCCGCTTAAGCTTTCAGTATGCTATTCTTCTGAAGTTTCGCTTGCCGTTACCGGAGCTACATAATTCTGATCTATCTCAAAATATGTGATCCTCATGTTGGCTGTAGTCTTCCCGGTTTCAGCATCTGTGCTCATGTTCAGATCTGACATACGCATTATGTTGTCGCTGGCGTAGAGTTTGTCTATGATATCCCTGGCCTTTGCATACGTGGATGTGGTAATGGTCAGATAAGCCGGTCTTAATACCACATAGTCAATGTTGCTGGTTGCATCAAAGGAGATGTTATAATCTTCTGCCTCACTTAAGATACTGTTCAGCTCCACCATCAGGTTCTGGCTGTTATTATACTCCGGGATGGTTGATGCTCCGCCGGCCTTCAGCTCTGCAATCTGACTTTCCATGCTCTGTTTTTGCTGTACCTTTGCAGTATTGAGGACCATCTCTGTCTCCAGTTCGGATGACATGGACTCATACTGGCTGATGCTTTCGTTCAGCGGTGACAGGAAGAAATTATAATAACAAAATCCGATCACTATCACTGCAAGTATTAAAACCAGAACTTTTTCACGGGTTGTAAGTACGTGTTTCATTCCGCTACCTCCTGCAGATATATTGTGATGTTGACTTCGCCTGCTGCATCAGTCTTATATTCCGATGATGCTGTATTAAGTTCCGCGCTCTGTACGATAGCACAGCTCTTCAGTTCCTCAAATACATTGGATATCTCATTAAGTGTCATGCCCGTCATTCTGACTGTGGCTACATCGCCGCTGACATTTACTCCAAGCACCTGTCCTTTAGGCATCAGATATTTTTCCACCATATCAAGTACATCCTGTCTGCTTACTGTGGCATCTGAGCCATAGTCTGCCATCCAGTCTGTTGAATACTGACGATATTCCATGACTACATCATCATAATCAGCCAGCTGACTTACCAGCTTTTCATTCGAACTGTTCAGGCTGCCATACTCAGACTCCGCCTTGCTGAGCCTGTTCAGCTGATCGATGGCTCCGAATTTAGCAGCGCAAAATACCAATATGGCGATGATAACTATGCCTATGATCAGAGTCTTTGCATTCACAGGACTCTTTTCCCTCATGGCCATGTTCATCGTGGTCTTCGATGGATATTTTGGTTTTCCGATATTTGTTTTAAGATCCATGTTTTCTCTCCCCGGAATTTCTACAGGGTAGCTGCCAGAGCTTCAATATAAAGCTCGCTGTCTTCTATATTTTTCACCGCGTTTTTGTTTCCGTCTCCGGCAGACACAATCGGGTATCCTGTCACATCAGCCATTGTATTAAGCATCTGCGGGATCAATGCGCCTCCGCCCAGCATATGCAGCGTACTTAAAGATGCATCTCTGTTATTGTAATTAAAGAAGTTAACGGCTTTCATTACCTCCACCGCTATGGAGTTATACACATCCAGAGCCAGCTGCGATTCAAGCACGTTCTCGTAGTTATTTATCACATACGAATGAGCAACATGTATGTCAATCTCTTCAGCCTCTGCATATTTCCTATCGATGCTGCCGAAGCCTATATCGATGACTTTCGATGACACGATTTCCCTGTCATGATAAAAACATATAAATGTGGACATATGGCCTATGTTGACCAGACAGTAATCATCAGTTTCCGGAGAATCGTCAAAATCATCTGCATTTTCGACATATCTTTCATATGCATAAATTCTCGGAACTGCCACGCTGAGCTTAAATCCCGCTCTTTTCAGCATCTGCCTGTACTCAGAAATGGTATCCTTGCGGACCGCGCATGCCAGCAGTCTCACTTCAGAAGGCTGACCTTCCTCATCCTTGACCATTTCCCTTACCGCATAATCATAGAAATATCTGTTTTTTTCGTCTTCCAGATAATCCCTGAATTCAAATGGAAGATTGTACTTCAGCTGAGTCTCTGTCATTATAGGCAATGTAATATTTCTGGTAACCACCAGTCTGTCCGGAAGTATTATGGCAGCCGGGCCACCTGAGATTCCTGCTTCCTTGGCAGTTTCCTTCAGAAAGTCTGCCATGGCATCCATAGACGTAATGACCCCGTCTGCTACCATGTTATCAAGTACTTCCGCTCTTGCAGCCTTGCGGATCACTCCATCCGAAGTCTGCACCAGCTTCACAGCACATTCACCAATATCGATTCCAACTAAATTTGTGCCCACTTGAGTTTCCTTTCACTTCTATATATCTTACTTTTCAGTTTTCCATACTTTATGTTTTAAAACAATCCCATGTACCAGTTGATCAGCGGCTCTCCCACCATCAGTACGATAAAGGCCGCTATTGCTATGGACGGCCCCCATGGAAATGCCCTGGAGAAATTCTTCTCTTCTGGATTTGCCTGGGTTTCTGCAGCATCTGCTCCATGTTCTGTATTTGTTCCTGCCTCTTCTGGCATTTCTTTCCTTGGCATCACAAATGCGAAAATTATTCCAATTATGCAGGCGAAGAATAGTGTCAGGATATTTCCCATCCAGCCTATGTTAAGGCCTCCGCTGACGCTGCTTAAGAAAAGTCCTGTTACGAACAGCAGTTTGATGTCTCCGCCGCCCATGGCTTCCTTTCCTCGTATCTTTTCATAGATCAATACGATCACCAAAAGTATCAAAGGTATTGCCACTCCACCTATGGCTGCAGCTATCAGATTCTTTACTATTTCTCCGGATACCAGGATAAATACCACTCTTATCACTGCTCCTGCGATGATGAATCTGTCCGGTATTATATACCCTTCAATATCCGCAAAAGAACATACCATCAATATGCAGGCGAAAAGCAGGTACTGAAGCAGGTCAAGAGTAATGTCAAATTTCAATGTGATTCCCACAAAAATACCAGCTGATATCAGTTCAAATACCACATGTCCCCAGCTAAGCTTTGCCTTGCAGTAAGGGCATCTGCCTTTATGTACCAGAAAGCTGACCACGGGGAAAAGGTCCTTGATTCCAAGCACGTGTCCGCACACGTCACAGTGGCTCCGTCCTTTAAGTACTGACTCGCCATGGACTATCCTCCACGCCGCGCAGTTAAGGAAGCTTCCCATGCAGGCCCCCAGGATTGCTGCCAGCACACATATGTAAACTGTAATCAACGGACTCAAATACAGCACTTTTACTCTCCTGCTATTTCAGGGTACAATTACCCAACTATACATAATGGATTATACCACCAGCGCCCGATAAAGGCACTATCTTTATGGTGGCATTATCTATCTTTCGGCAAAAAAAATCCTGCCAATATCGATTTTGACAGGATTAAGGGTGAAACTGACTGTTTTCAATAGCCAATGTGGCGGGTGGGCCCGTCCCCCAGGCCCACCACACGGCCCACCACAGGCCCACCCAGCCACCTCGTTACTGCTCTGCCTCTGCTGCGCGAGCCTTTCTTCTTCTCTTATTCTCATACATCAGCTGGTCTGCTTTATCAACCACATCGCTTACCGGCCATGTATTATCAAAGATATAATATCCAAAGGATACCTCCGGCATTCTCGGATCTTTTTTTCTGGTGCTTTTAACAATTTCAGCGAATCTGCGGTTCAGTCTTTCAAGTTCAGGCGTAGACCTCAAGAATCCGTCAATCGGAGGATTTCCCAGAAGTTCATCTGCATATCCGCCTCCCGGCATCTCATCCAGTTTGCCCTTCTTTAAGATGACACAGAATTCATCTCCTCCTATTCTGAAGCAAAGGCCCTTAGCGCCATATGCTTTTCTAAGGCATTCACCTGTTTTCTGTAAAATCTCATCTCCCACAGAATGTCCATAGGTATCATTTACATTCTTAAAATCATCCACATCAAACAGAATAATGGCTGTCCTGCTCCTAAGCCTGCTCAATATATTCTCGTAGCATCTGCGGTTCAGCATCTTTGTGACCATATCAACCTGCATGCTGAGATCTGCAAAATAAATATACAGGAGTGTCCCGGCCACGGAACCGGTGATCCAGGACGTTCTGATCTGACTGCTGTACATCTGCAGTCCCACTCCAACTGCCAGAAATACCAATATCCCGATAAGGAAACTGAAGTCTCTGTTCTGATATGATGCGCTGAACTTGAATATTTCTATAAAAATAACAACTATCGAAAGCACATAAAATGCTATGTATACCCAGTAAAAATTGCCTCTGCAGTACACGTTATTATCGTC
>R11__coassemble_2269_pt1 | contig 9682 bp, 6 predicted proteins | sample R11__metabat2_high_PE_009 | metagenome-assembled genome bin R11
TATTATGGCTGGATTTATAACCTACAGCTTATTATATTAGCATGATTTGTGGGATTTTGACAACTTATAGAAGGCAGTTTGTTGTTCGAAAAAACAGCAGATGCAAATAAGAATACCAGGCGAATGCAGGCTGATGGCTGAAATCTTGTAATTTTAAAGCCGATGGACCGAAAAATGATATGTTTTAAACAAGTAAAATCAGCAGGAGTGATCATTGATGAAACTGACATGAAGGTCACGAAAAGGCTGGTGTAAAATCATGGTTGAAGTTGAAATGTTTTTGTTTTAAATTTGAATAAGTCATACAATGTATTATGTTGACTGAGAGAACGGCTTAACAGAAGAAAGGACCTGCAATGAAAAAACATACAAATCTGTCGCAGGCGATCAGCGACCCATCACTTGCCATAATAACAGAAGATGTAAATACACTTAAAGAACTGGACAGGATATACCTGAGGTACAAGGTTCTGCCGGCAACCCAGAGGAGATTTTCCAACTATTATTCAAATAAATTTCAGGGACGCACTGTACCGGAAATGTATCTCCTCGTAAAGGACAAACTCCGGGTCGGAACAGATATTTTTGGTGACATACAGCTGCCAAGTGATAAGTATGCGGTTTCAGAACCGGATCTTTACTACAATGAAGAAAAATTCAATTCCGGCAAAACGAATATCTGTTTCATTCTGGGTCATTCAGGGAGCGGAAAATCTGTAATGGCTAGAAGGCTTGAAGGAGATGATATCGACCACATAGAGCTGGACGACCTGCTGCTGGCAAAGGACCATTTTACGAAGAATGAACTCGATGAATATTCCGACATGTTTGCTGCCTTTTTTAATGGTGCAGGAGCAAAATATTACATTGGAGCAGCCGAGCGGGACCGTATCCCGAAAGAAGAATACGAAGATAAGATTTTTATAGACTTTGTAAAATTTGCCGCCCAATATGCAAAGCAGCACACAGAAAGAAAATATATAGTCGAAGGAATATGGATTTATCTTTACTTTGGCGAGCCGTCTGTATTAGCAGATTATGCGGTATTTATCAAGGGCACATCTTTCCTGAAGTCCAAGATCCGTACCCTGAAGAGGGAGATGCAGAGAGACAAGGAAGCCCTGCAGGATAGAAAGCAGATGTTCGGAAGAGAGGTCAGGAATTACCTTCTCGACGAGGACAAGATTAATGTCTACCGTGATTATTTCGGAGGCAAGGAAGAAACTATTTTCCGGGAGGAAACAAACGAATCTGCCCAAAATGAGGAAACCGTCAGAAATGAACTTAACAACATCGACATATGTTTCGTAAAAGGTGACGCAAACGGAATGATCAAAATTATCAAAAAAACGGCTGCCAATACTGAGCTGTCTGCCACGGATAAACAGAGGATTGTCAGTGAATGCAGGGCGGCACTGTATGACCTGAGCGCTCTGGTGGACAGGTATATAAAGAGCCTTTCATAAGTCAGATTTTTGTGACACTGGGGACGTGTGACAAAAGGGTACATTCCAAGTGTCCAGGGCCTTTCATGCCCCAGATATTGATCTGAGATAAATATCAACCTCTGCAATGGCTCTGTCAACTTTTTCCGCTTCTACAAGATATCCAAGTATGTACCGGGATTTTTCTTCCCAGGTTGAAAACATTTCGCAGTGGTCTTCTATGTATTCTGTCAGATGAAGATCACTGCATTTGCTTTTTGCAATCCGTATCAGCTGTTCAATACTGTGAGTCTTAGGGTATTCCACGCCATCCATTTCAAGCAGGTATTTCATGGAAAGTTCCAAAGCCTGCTGGAGATGGAAAGCAATAATGTTCAGTTGCTCTTCATCATCACCCATAAACTTCCTGGTAATCCGGGCGGTATTGAAATTTGATAGTGCTTTGTCAAATAATGTTCTTGCTTCAGCCATAGACAACAACCCCCTTCTTTAAAATCTCTATTTTAAACCGCTCGTCAACAGAAAAATTGCTCCAGAAATCATATTCAAAGTCATGAAACCGGGTGATGGGCCTTAAATCGCTCGGAAGTTCAGCGTAGATGTCAATATCGCTTCCGATGTGGCAGGACTCAGTAACGCTGGACCCGAATACAATGATCTTTTCCGGAGTGGTATTGCTGCATATGTCAGTGATAAGTTCCTTTACTTTGCGCTGCTGGATAGGGTAGATAAATTCGCAGTTCTTAAACGGTTCATCGATGCAGATCTTGAATTTTGATCTTGGAGGGATGCGGTATGCATCCAGACTGAAGTCCTGGCCGGATAATGCATTTTCATAAATTAAAAGACGCTGCAGAAGCTTCGGGATGTAATCCGGAGGAGCGCTTTTTGATTGCTCCCATTGCTGGAGGGTCCTGACAGATAGCTGGAACTTGGCCGCAAATTTACTTTGGCTGAGGCCTGTCTGCTCACGTAAAGCTTTAATATCCATAAAATGTAATCCTTTCTGAAAATTTATTCTTCTGGTCATTTTATACGTTAATAACGTACAAAGTCAAGCAGCAAAATTCCGATCAGGTTGGTTTTGTTGAAAATGAACTGTCTGGTGTAGAAACCCGCTGTTGGATTTTTTTGGTTTTGGGCTAAAATAAGTTATGGAAAGTTATAGAAGCAGAAAATTGATACAGCGGAAAATATAGAGGATAAAACCATGAACGACACGAACAACAAATATTCGGATTTCAGCAGATATTTTGCGGAAGAGCTGACGCTGAACGAGCAGACCATGCCGGTCATAGCGCAGGTAGCGGATCATCTGCCGGGCGGTTTTTTTATTTATAAGGCCTACGGCGATGAGGAGATGCTCTATGTCAACAAATATATGCTGAACATCTGCGGCTGTGAGGACATGGAGCAGTTTAATGAGATGACGGGCGGCACCTTCCGGGGTTTTGTGTATCCGGAAGACTATGAAAAGAGTGAGCTGGCCATCAGAAGCTGCATCGAAAGCAGTGACAGTAACCTGGATTATGTGGAATACCGCATAAAGCGCCGGGACGGCAGCATAAGATGGATCATGGATTACGGCAGGCTGGCGCACACCGAGCGCCATGGAAATGTGTTCTGCGTATTTGTAGATGACTCCACTGATAAAAATCTCCGGGCGGAGGAGGATAGGAGAGCAGCCCAGGTAATCCACGGATTAAGCGAAGAATTCAATTCCATCTATCTGATAGATTTCGAGCTGAAGAAGATGATGCCATATTCTCTGAATAATGAAGTATCAAAGAGCATGCAGCATGCTTTTTCAGACAATATGGACTATGCGGATACAATCCAGGAGTTCGCTGATAAATATGTCATTCCCGAAGATTATAGTATGTATATCAGCGAATGCAAAGAAGAACGTATCCGCCAGCGCGTGGCAGCAGAGAAGACTTATAACGTAGTTTTCCGCCGCTATAATGAGCAGCATGTCATTGAGTATGTACAGATGACGATCTCAAAAGTAGATGATGAGGGGGAATGCAGCCGCATCGTCATGGGTTATAAGGACGTGACTGAGCGGGTAAGAAAAGCCCAGAAGGAACTGGAACTTAAGCAGGCGTCAGCGATTCTGCGCGCTGTGGCAGAGGATTACATATGCCTTATAGATGTGAACCTCAGAACCGAAAAGGAGATACAGTATTTCAGAGACGGTTCGGAAATAGAGGGCAACAGATGGAGTGAGGCTGATGATTACAGCAGCTGCATCCTGGCCTACGCTGAAAGAATCGTGGCAGAAAATGACAGAAAACGTTTTATTCTGGCCACGGAGCTTCCGCGGCTCAGGGAAGTACTTGCCATGCAGAGAGAGTTTACCATCGAGTATGATGCAGTAATTGAAGGCAATATCCGGAAGTTTCAGGGAAGGTTTACCATACATGGAGAGAATTCCGGCGAGCAGCATATGTTCATCGGTATCCGTGATATTACGGAGGCCGAACAGCTGCGTTTTGAAGAGGAGCAGCGCCTGATGGAAGCAGTAGAACGGGCAGATGCAGCCAGCCGTGCCAAGACCACGTTCCTGTTTAACATGTCCCATGATATCCGTACGCCTATGAATGCCATCATCGGCTTTTCAGAGCTGGCCTTAAAACATATGGACGAGAAGGATCGGCTGGAAGAGTACCTTAAAAATATCGGCGTCTCAGGAAACCATCTCCTTAGTCTGATCAGCAATGTCCTTGAAATGTCACGCATTGAAAGCGGAAAACTGGAGCTGGATGAAAAGCAGGGCGACATGGCCGGAACTTTCAAGGAATGGTTTGCAATCTATGGGGATGAGGCAAAGAAGAAGAATCTGGCACTGAAAGTCAGTTCGGACATTAAACATACCCAGGTTGTCTGGGACTGCTCAAGGGTAGAGGAAATCTTTCTGAATATATTCAGCAATGCAGTTAAATATACCCCGGAGGGGGGAAGCATCTCTATCAGCGTAAGAGAGATCCCTGTTGAAAGAGAAGGCTATGCCAGGTATCAAACAGTTGTGGAAGATACCGGCATAGGAATTTCCGAGGAATTTATCCCGCATATATTCGAAAGCTTTTCAAGAGAGCGCAGCTCGACTGAAAGCCGGGTAATGGGAACCGGCCTTGGCATGGGTATCGTTAAGCGCCTTCTGGATATGATGGGCGGTGAGATCCATGTCGAAAGCAAGCTGGGAAAAGGCACCAGGGTCACAGTTACATTGGAGCATAGGATAGCCGAAGAAAGTGCTCCGGCTGAAGCTGCAGATAAAGAGCTGCCGTCAGATGAGCTTAGCCTGCAGGGAAAACGCATCCTTCTGGCCGAAGACAACGATCTAAACTGTGAGATCGCCGAGGAGCTTCTTAAAGATGCCGGAATGATGGTAGAGAGCGCCGCAGACGGAGCCATCTGTGTTGATATGCTGATGGAAGCAGATGCAGGTTATTATGATGCAATATTGATGGATATCCAGATGCCGAACATGGACGGCCTTGCAGCTACAAGGACCATCCGGGCACTTTCGGATAATGAAAAGTCCGGAATACCGATCATTGCCATGACTGCTAATGCATTTGAAGAAGATAAACTGAAGGCTGCGGAGGCCGGAATTGATGGCTTTGCAGCAAAGCCTATAAACATGCAGCAGCTGCTTGAAGAGCTGCAAAAAGTTCTTTCGGGCCGCAAAGAGGAGTGATGATTTGATGAGCAGGAAATCATCGATAAGAACAAAAAAATCATTTTTGGTGATCGCCATAATTGCTGCGGTGATCCTGACGGCTGCGCTTGTCCTGTTTGTGCGCAGATATTACGTCAACCTGGACCAGCAGCTTTTTGATGAGCGCCAGGAACATTTAATAGAATTTACCGAAAAGACAGCCCAGCTGATCAGCAAATCCAATGATAATGCCGTAAATCAGCTCAGGTCATGTATCTACGCTGTTTCAAATTTGAATATGAACTCGGATGAGGACATTACAGAGAGTCTGGACTACATGAGCGGACTGGTAAATGACGAAAATATCCTGGTTCTGCTTTTTGACCAGAAAGGAAACTATTACGCTTCGGATGGAGCCAGCGGCTATTGGCAGGAAAGCAGCCTGCTGCAGGAGAACGGCACGGATGTAAACATGGCTGTCATGTCCTGCCCGCATGAAAGCAATGTGACCAGAATGATCTATGTGCAGAAGCTTGAGAGTCCTATTCAGCTTGAAGGAAGCAGCAAAACTATCACGCATCTGGCCCTGGCCATTGACAGCGCTGAGTACAAGGACGAGATGTCTGTTACCGGCTATGGAGAGACCTGCTATACATATCTGACAAATAAGGATGGCAGAAGGATATACCAATACGAGTATAATAATAATAAAAATAATAACGCGTTTTTGGGCGGATACAACCTGCTTAATTCTATTGAAAGCTGTAAGGTAAAGCATAAGGGAAATTTTGACAGCCTGACGGCAGCTTTGCAGGCCCATGAGGCTGATGCATATGAATTTACCTACGTAAGCGAAGATGGAAAAGAAAATACTGATTGGTATGTAGGAGTTTCCTACATAGACAATGCTAATTGGATCGTCTTTCTTCTGGTACCTACAAGTGCCATTGGAGAGGGAACTGCATCGCTTCTTAGCGATACATCCATTTTCTTCATGATAATAGCGGCAGCCTTTGTTCTGATCTTTGTAATTGTATTCACAGTCCTGATGCGAAGCAGAGCAGACCAGCGGCTTCTTGCCCAGCAGGAAGAGAATAATAAGCTCCTTAAGGAGGCAGCGGATGAAGCGGACGCAGCCAACAGGGCCAAGACAGAATTCCTTTCGTCCATGTCCCATGACATAAGGACACCTATAAATGCCATCATGGGAATGACGGGCATTGCAGTTAAAAATATAGAAAATCAGGAAAAGGTCAGGGATTGCCTAGGTAAGATTGACGGCTCGTCCCAGCATCTTTTAAGCCTGGTAAACGACGTTCTGGACATGAGCCGGATCGAGTCAGGAAAAACCACATTAAACAGTGCCTTATTCAGCCTGAGAGAGTGTCTTAATAACTGCGCTTCCATTATTTCCGGCCAGCTGGTAAGCAGGGATGTAGAACTGATAAGGGATTTCGAGCGGATCACAGCCCCGGCAGTAGTTGGGGATGAGCTGCGCCTGAGGCAGGTATTTATAAACATCCTTGGAAACTCTGTAAAGTTTACACCGGATGGCGGCAGCATTTCCTTCAGGGCCTGGCAGGATGGCGAAGAGAACGGAAAGGGACTGTTTGTATTCGAACTTTCTGATACAGGCATTGGAATGTCAAAGGAATACCTGCCGAAGCTTTTTGAAGCGTTTTCTCAGGAGGACGGCGGCTCAAGGACCACATATAAAGGCACAGGTCTGGGAATGGCTATCACAAAGAGTTTCGTGGATCTGATGGGCGGCACCATAGAGGTGGAAAGCGAGCTTAACAAAGGCACAAAGTTCCTTCTAAAGATCCCTATGGAAGTTGGAGAAATGCCAAAAGAGGCGGCAGACTTCATTGAAGACTATACTGCGCTTGACGGACTTAATATCCTTCTGGCAGAAGATAACGAACTGAACGCCGAGATTGCTGTGGAGATACTGGAAGAGGTTGGAATGCATGTCAGCCTGGCAGTTAACGGGGCCGAGGCTGTGAAGGTATTTGCTGAGTCTGAGCCTGGTGAATTTGCGGCCATACTCATGGATATTATGATGCCGGAGATGAACGGATATGAGGCCACGAGCGCGATAAGAGGGCTGGAGCGCGAGGATGCTGCAAGTGTTCCGATAATAGCCCTTTCCGCAAATGCCTACGAGGATGACATACGTAAGGCCAAGGAGTCGGGCATGAATGCTCATGTGGCCAAGCCTGTAAATACGGCTGAGCTGTACAAGGAACTTTTGTATTACACAGCCGGGGTAAAACAAAAGAAAGTTTCTCTTGAAGGAATGTCTGTTCTGGCAGCAGAAGACAATGAACTGAATGCAGAGATCATGATTGATATCCTGGAAGAGGCCGGAATGAAGGTCAATAGGACTGCAGACGGCAGGGAAGCGCTGGAGGCATTTAAAGCATCAGAGCCCGGAGAGTATGCAATGATCCTTATGGATATGCAGATGCCGGTGATGGATGGTATCACTGCTACAAAGGAGATCAGGGCACTGGAGAGGGACGATGCAAAGACCATACCGATACTGGCCATGACAGCCAATACGCAAGAAGAAGCAGGTGAAGCGGCAGCAGATGCCGGGATGAGCGGATTCCTGACAAAACCGCTCCATATAGAAGAAATCGAAAAATATTTAGTGGGTTTAAATAGTAGGAGGTAGATACGATGAAAAAAAGATATGCGAAAATGATCAGTCTGACAGCCGTGACAGCGTTGGTTTTGGGGCTTTGCTGCGGCTGCGGAAGCAGTACGGGCAGCAACGGCAGTGAAAGCGCAGGAGAGACTTCTGCAGCTGCGGGCCAGACAAGCGACCATGAGCCCCTTACCATTACATCCTTTAACAACATCGTAACTGAGGAGTTTATTGCTGCAGTTCATGAGGTTTACCCGGATATCAATTTTGAGGTTATCAGCTATGCCGGAAAGAACGGCAGCGGCTATGCGCAGTTCAGTCTGGAAGAGGGAGACATTCCTGATATCTATGTCAGCACGCTTCCTTTTGCAGCAGACAAGCAGGCAGAATATCTGGTAGATCTGTCAAACTATGATTTCATAAACGAGTATTCTACAGCCATGTTGAATGCCCTTGACCAAGACGGATCAATATATCTGCTGCCTTCAGGATATACAGTTGCAGGAATCACTTACAATAAGACATTGATGGAGGAAAATGGCTGGGAGGTACCTACATCTCTTGAGGAACTTGAGGCACTGATCCCTGAGATAGAAGAGGCAGGTCTTAAGCCATTTGCCAATGCAGTAGAGCTGGACGGATTCCCATTCAACTATTTCTTCAGCCTTGGAAATACAGTATGGTTCGGAAGCCAGGAAGGCGTGCAGTGGAAAGAAGACTTCCCTAAGGGCGAAGCCGATGCAGCATCTGCCGAGGGACTGGAGGCTGTAGTGGAAATATTCCAGAGATACATGGATGACGGCATCATCAGCACAGAGCACACATCAAATGATGACTACTTTGCCTGCGGAGACACAGTATTTGACCTGAACATCGGTATCAGCAGCTACGAATATACCACCGAGTCAGGAGAAACCTATGAATTCGGCATCATGCCATGGCTTTCAGAGGATGGCTCCAACAACATGCTCACAAGAAATGTCAGCAGATACTTTGGTGTCAGCAAGGAACTTACAGAGTCAGGAAACGAGCAGAAGCTGGAAGATGCACTGGATCTGATGCGATTTATTGCAAGTCCTGAAGGACAGGAAGCCATCCTGGGCTCGGGAAGCATCTGGATGAGTCCTCTGAATGGAGCAGAAATGGATGAGGACCATCCTTACTATGAGGTGGCAGATACCATTAATTCCGGTCATACAGTACAAATGGTATATGTTGGCTGGGAGGATCTGATCGTTCCGGTTGCTCAGGATATCAGACAGCTGATGGCAGGAGAACTGACCGGCGATGAATTTATTGCAGCTTTAGATGAAACATACAAGGAAGTTTCCGAGGGAACAACAGATAACTTCGGAACCCTGACCGAGACGCTTACCCTTCAGCAGACGGCCGAGCTTAATGCGATAGCAGAAGGTGTGGCAGCAGATGCGGACTGCGCACTTGTAAGCCTTAACGAGTACCACGGGGACGGCCTTGCAAATAAGCTGGGTATCGGCTGGTACCTTTACGCATCAGACATTGACACAACCAGGGTAACCATGGTGGCTCCGAACGCAGCATCTGTTTCGGTACTGGAGCTGACCGGTGCTGAGATCAAGTCGATCGTGGAAGCGGGATTTGATTATGACGGAAACGGAAATACTTATGAATATGTTCTTGTAACAAAGGGCGGAGAAGAACTTTCAGACAGCGAGACCTACCGTCTTGCCTTCCCAACGGGAACCGTTATTGGATATGAGGATTCAGAGGAAGTCCTGGATATCACCCCACAGACAGCAATGGAAGATTACACAAGTTCACTTGGAACATTCGGAAGTGCTGACATTGTTTGGGAATGATGATGTAATGAAATTTAAAGGGCGGCAGGTTTACCTGTCGCCCTTTAGCGTAAATGCCATATCGGGATAATCTGTAATAATG
>R11__coassemble_2304_pt1 | contig 9588 bp, 7 predicted proteins | sample R11__metabat2_high_PE_009 | metagenome-assembled genome bin R11
AGTTTACAATCATTATTTATGAGCATAATTATAAAATCAGGGTATATAACAGACATACACAAAATTGGGAATGTATGTCCTTGATTTTTTTTGGGGGGGAAAAAGAGGTCATGTCGACATATGAAAAGAAAATATTTTCTTATTTGTGTTTCACACTTTTAATTCTTTTATCGGTTTTTCTTATCACTTTTAATACTTTTGCTGATGAGGCGGGGGCAGAGGCCGAAGCTGTGATAAATGAATCAGCGGCAGAACCTGAAGCTTTGTGTGATGAATCAGCGGTTAAAATTGAAATTTTTGCTGAGGAGACAGAAACTTCAAGCGAATCAGAATCTGAACCTGAGTCCAAGTCTGAATCCGAATCAGAATCCGAATCTGAACCAGTCGATATTAACGGATTTGCCAAGACCGATGGCGGCTGGGGTTATTACAAAAACGGAGAACTGATGAACGGTTACACCGGTCTGGTAAATGATGTAATTTCTGAATTCTCTGAGTCAAAAGACTGGTATTACGTAAAGAACGGAATATTTACCGAAGCAACGGGTCTTGTCCGGAAGGCGACAGGAAATAGTACAAAATGGTTTTATGTAAAGGACGGAGTATATACGAAGGCGACAGGACTTGCACGCAAAGCGGCTGGAAGCAGTACAAAATGGTTTTACGTAAAGAACGGGGTATACACGCAGGCGACAGGCATCGCACGTAAAGCGGACGGAAGCAGTACAAAATGGTTTTATGTGAAGAAGGGTGTATATACCCAGGCAACCGGACTTGCAAAGAAAGCGGACGGAAGCAGTGACAACTGGTATTATGTGGAGAATGGTGTATATAAACTGAAGACCACAGCTGCGCCGAAAGCATATGGAAACAGCTCAAAGCTGTTCTATGTGGAAAACGGAAAATACAAGGTAATGACCGGGCCGAAGAAGCTTAACGTTGACGGTGTGAAACAGAATACCTATATTATCGACGGTAGAGTGTATTATGATGGGAACTGTGAAGCCATGAAAAAGGCTGCAGAGATTCTGGACGAATGTGGTTGGAACCTTCGCTCGGCATTTAACTGGACAGTTAATAGTATTACTTATAAAAGCCCAAACACTGCGGTAGTATCGTCTTCACGTGCAGTATTTACATTCAAAAACAGGTATGGTGACTGCATAAATTATGCCTCAAGTTTTTGTTGGCTCGCGAGAAGACTGGGATATAAATGTAACGTCCTGTATGGGTATGTTCCTTTAAGCTCAGGAGGATATAATGACCATGCATGGTGCGAAATCTGGGTTAACGGTACATACTATTGGGTTGACTCCCGAAGTAACGGTTATCTGTTCCATTACGGTGATCCCGGCACGTGGGTTTACGTAAATTGGTCCCCAATAGCTGATTTCTAATTAAGGGCTCCCCTTTTGGGAGCCCTTTTTTGCTGCCAACGTGCCCGGCGACGCGTGCCAACGGGGACGTACCTGATTTGTCAACTTTTGCATCTTAAGGGGTGGGCTATGCTTTGATGGCCCATCTCATTTTTGTTGATTTTGCCCTTGGATTTCTGCTGCATTCTTCCGCTGAAGGACGGATGACATCCGTGGCAATTTCTGAGTAGAGACCTTCTTTAAAATGTTCCTTGAACATCTTTTTAACCAATCTGTCTTCCCCGGAGTGGAATGTCAAAATAGCAACTCTGCCGCCCGGATTCAAGGCATCCGGAAGCTTGGAAAGTAAGCCATAGAGAGCCTCATATTCATGGTTTATGTCTATCCTGAGAGCCTGGAATGTGCGGGCACAGGATTTCTTTACGGCATCCTTTTGCTCAGCCTGAGGCAGAAAGGAAAGGGCCTTTTCAATAATCCCCTTCAGATCGAAGGTGGTTTCGATAGGGATTTTTTTCCTTCTGGCCTCGATTATTTCTTTTGCAATCCTATCGGCATAGGGTTCATCTGAATTTTCGATTAAAAGGCTTTCTATCTCGTCCCGGTCCAGCTCTTTAAGACGTTCAGCAGCGGTTATTCCCTTTTCCGGATTCATGCGCAGGTCCAATGGGCTGTCAATCTTATAGGAAAAGCCACGGCTGGGGTCGTCTATCTGCATGGAAGAGACTCCCAGGTCTGCCAGTATGAAGTCAAATTTTCCGTGCTCTGCGGCTACATCATCGATGTTTGCAAAGTTAGTCAGCTGTATGGTCAGGATGTCATCTTTGTATCCGGCTTCATTAAGCCTGACTTTGGTTTTGGCAGATTCAATTGTGTCCACGTCCAGTGCATAAAGATGCCCATGCCCTTGAAGGCAGTCCATCATTTTGCGGCTATGACCACCGTAGCCAAGAGTACAGTCAAGCCCCTGCATGCCGGGCTTTATCTGCAGAAACTGCAATATCTCATTTACACATATTGAAATATGCATGCCTGCCGGAGTGCTTCCCTTGCTGATGACATGATCTATGGTGTCAATATATTTTTCAGGGTTATGTTCTTTATATTTTTCTTCGAATTTCTTAGGGTATTTACCGGAGTAGTGAACTCTTCTTTTATGCTCGTTTTCCGCCATTGATTTCCGTCCTGTCCGTGACAGTGGGGACCTACCCAACTGTCAATTATTTGTGCTGTCATCGCTGGTTTTATGAAAGTATACCATAAATAGGATCTATGTAGAAACAGACAAAGGGATGGCGTCAAATTTTTATTATCAGCAATTTTATTAAAATGATTTTAGGAATATAATCTTTTCATAAATAAGCATTGGACTACCGATGAATGAAACGAAACCTATGAAGCATGTTTAGTCTGTAAATGACTGAAATCCTGATGTATTTATAATTTTTTTATGGGAAAACATAAGATTTCAGTCAAGGGGGTCAGCTAAAGGCAGCATGGAGAGCAGTCGCCATGTTATGCACTGTTACATTAAAAGTTGACCAACGGGTACGTCCCTGTTGGTTAGAAAAAATCATTTGGAGTTAAAGAAAAATGTTGTATTGATCATAGGAGGTTAAAAATGAACATTTGTATTTATGGCGCAGCCAGTACTGAGATCAATGATTTTTATGTTAAGGTAGTTGAAGACCTGGGAGAAAGATTGGCCAAAAGAGGACACCATCTTATTTATGGCGCGGGAGCCGGCGGCCTGATGGGAGCTGCGGCCAGAGGTTTTAAAAAAGGCGGCGGAAGAGTGGCAGGAGTCGCTCCGACATTTTTTACAGAAACTGTCATAGAAAAGCTTTATGAAGATGCGGACAACATCATTTTTACCGACAGCATGGGCACAAGGAAGACCATCATGGAGACCAACGGAGACGCATTTATCGTGGCTCCCGGCGGTATAGGAACATTTGATGAGTTTTTCCAGGTGTTGACTCTTAAACAGCTAAACCAGATAAATAAACCGATAGCCCTTTTTAATATCAGAGGGTATTACTATTCAATTGAAGCGTTGATGCACAATGGGGCAGAGGAAAAATTCTTAAGAGCAGACTGCCTTGATCTATACAAATGCTTTGATGAAATCGAAATCGATGAGATGATCGCATATATTGAGGCAAAACCGGAAGAACGCTCTAAAGACGTTGAACAGCGTTATTCATAATTTGGATTGGTGTTGACAGAGGGGAAGTGAAAATATGAAACTGACATTTCTTGGAGCAACTCATGAAGTGACCGGCAGCTGTACAATGATAGAGATAAACGGTCATTACGGGGTCGTAGACTGTGGAATGGAGCAGGGAAAAGATACGTTTTTCAATCAGGAAATCCCAGTAGATGCTTCAAATCTGGAGTTTGTACTTTTAACTCATGCCCATATCGATCACAGCGGGCTGATACCGCTGCTGTTTAAGCGAGGATATGATGGGCTTGTTTATGCAACTGGTGCGACATGCAATCTGTGTGAATTGATGTTGGCTGACAGTGCGCATATTCAGGAATCCGAGGCTGAGTACAGAAACAGGAAGGCAATGAGAGCAGGAGAGCCTCTGACTGAGCCTATATACACGGTGGACGACGCAAATGAGGCAATAGCTCATTTCAGACCGTGCAGCTATGGTGAAATGATAGAGGTAAATGATGGTCTGGAGATCCGGTTTGCAGATGCCGGTCATCTGATGGGTTCTGCCAGCATTGAAATGTGGCTTACCGAGGGCGATGTAACCAAAAAGGTGATATTCAGCGGAGACATTGGAAATTATTCACAGCCGATAATAAAGGATCCAACCTATTTTGATGAAGCTGATTATGTGATCACTGAGTCAACATATGGGGATCGGCTGCATGAGGCATCAGCCACAGATAATGTGGATTTTCTCGCTGATGTAATACAACGAACTTTGGATAGGGGAGGCACAGTTGTGATACCGGCATTTGCTGTGGGAAGGTCCCAGGAGATGCTTTATTACATCCGTCAGATAAAGGCTTATGGCAAAGTACACGGGCATGATGACTTTACTGTATATCTGGACAGCCCCCTGGCTCAGAAGACTACAGCTATTTTCCTCCAGGTCCCGAGAGAGTACATGGATGACGAGATACTGGAACTGGTAGACCAGGGAATTAATCCGTTGATGAGCGATGGACTGAAGCTTTCCGAGACTACAGCAGAGTCCATGGCCATAAATTCAAACAGAAGGCCAAAGGTAATAATCTCCGCCAGCGGCATGTGTGATGCCGGCAGGATCAGGCATCATCTGAAACATAATCTGTGGGAAAAGAAGAATACAATCCTTTTTGTAGGCTATCAGGCAAACGGCACGCTGGGACGGATCATCCTGGATGGCGCAAAGAAGGTGAAGCTTTTCGGTGATGAGATTGCAGTAAAAGCCGAGATACAATTTATGCCGGGAAAGAGCGGCCATGCAGATAAGAATGGTCTCTTAAGGTGGATACAGTCGTTTAAGAAGAAACCGTCTATGGTTTTTATTAACCATGGTGATGATGAGACCATGAAATCCTACGAAACAGAGCTCAGGGATGTGTATGGGTTTACTGTCAGTGCACCGTACAGCGGAGCGGAATATGACCTGCTTGAGGGCAAATATATTGCTTTTCCGGACGGGGTAAGGATAAATGGACAATCGCCGGCCGTTAGGTGATGTGAGACATACTAATAACACTTAATCTGAGAGTGACCGAAATCTTAAGTCACAGATGGCAAAAGGAGCACATTAACAGGTGCTCCTTTTTATGTGACTAAAATCAGATAAGGGCAGTGTGCAGAGCCAACGATAGGTTACGCGGTGCAAATTTAAAAGTTGACAGAGGGGTACGTGCCCAGTGTCACTAAAATAATCAAAATGATGTTGAAAAGCAAAACAAAAATAATTAAAATAAAGGAATAAATATACAAAGGAGACCGGCTATGGCAGCTACGAACTATATAACTCCTGATCACACAACAGGTGAGGAAGTAAAACGCATAAGAAAAAAACTTGGGATGACCCAGCAGGATTTTGCACTGTTTATCGGAAGCTCAAAGCCTACAATTGAGAGGTGGGAAACCAGTGACAAACCGATCACCGGGCCTATTGTGCTGCTTCTTGAAATGCTGGAAAGGAATGAAAACTGCGCAGAAGAGCTGGCCGTACCGGAGAAGGAATTTCCTGTCAGGATATGGTATATGCATAAGGATAAGGTATGCACACTGATAGATGTGGATGAGACAAAGCAAATGGTAAGGATTAAAAATTATGCCAGGAATATAATGTTCAGGGCATTTGGAAATAATGAAAATCCAACATTTGAAGATTACAAAGAATTTCTCGAATCCAGGTGCTTCCCAGCCACACGGGATAAGATGAAACTGATATTTAAAGACATGGAAATCCCGTTCTATGACCCTCAGCTGATAATTAAAAAAACTGAAGGACGCATGGCTGAGGACGACTTTTGGCTTAAGGTAGAATAAATGATAGAATTATTTAAACAGGACATAAGAAGAGAGGACAGGCATTCGTCAAAAGGAAATCAGCTGAAGTGGAATGACGGACAGTTCTGGTATAAGGCCGATTATATGGGCTATGAAGGGCTTTCTGAGTATCTGGTGACACAATTGCTTTCAAAATCAAGCTTAAAAAATGATGAATTTGTGCTTTATGAGCCTGAGCAGATAAAATATAATAACAATGTATTTAACGGCTCCAAAAGCAAAGATTTTCTGTTAGATGAAGCCGGGGAAAATGCTGAGGGCTGGCAGATCATCACGTTGGAAAGGCTTTTTAAGGTATTTCACGGCATCAGCCTTTATGAGACAATCTGGAAAATAGGATGCGCCGGGGAAAGGCTGGAATTCCTGGCAGATCAAACAGAGAGAATAACAGGTCTGGACGGGTTTGGCCCATATATGGCAAAGCTCCTGACAATAGATGCGATGTTTTTAAATGAAGACCGTCATACGCATAATATAGCGGTGCTGATGAACGAAAACGGAGATTTTAAGCTTTGCCCTGTTTTCGATAATGGTGCCTGCCTGCTTTCTGACACAAGCATGGATTACCCCATGGAAACAGATGTTTATGATATGGCAGGCAGGGCTAAGGCTAAAACAATCAGCTATAGTTTTGATGAGCAGCTGGACGCGGCAGAAGAGCTGTATGGCAGGCAGATAGAATTTTCCTTTAACGGAAAAGATGTGGATAGCATACTTCAGAAGGCTGATATTTATGATGGTAAGATCATAAACCGGGTAGGGCAGATTGTCCGCGGCCAGATGAGGAAATATGCCTACCTTTTTAAATAAGGTCAATAAAAGATTCTTATACTGTGAATTAAGGAAACGCTGAAACATGAAACCAAGAAAAAACAGAACGCTTCTAATAACACTTATAGTGACGCTGATAGTCTGGATGGCGATGATTGCCATTTTATATCTTGTGGAGAGCAGGAATGATGCGGCGACGATCAGAAACCTGGGCGATGCAATCTGGTATGCGGTGGTTACTTTGACATCTGTAGGATACGGAGATGTAACTCCGGTAACCCATATCGGCAGAGTCATAGGATTCATATTTGTTTTGTCTTCCGTAGGTATTTTGCTGGCTTTGTTTGGTGCTGCTGTATCATTCCTTACCAGTGAAGGTGTGCCGAGGCTCAGACTGTCTTTCTTAAGAAAAAGAAACTGGTATTATTTTTCGGGATTTTCTGAGGAGTCTGATGCATTGGCTCAGGATGTTTTAAGAAACGATGATGATGCGGTGATAATATTTGGGGTTGCAAAGGAAAAGGGAATGGAACTTCCGGACTATCAGTGTATTTTCCTGAACAGTTCACCCCTGAAGGTGGTGAAACTCAAAAGCGGAAAAGGCAGCAGATGTAAGATGTTTTACGTCCAGGAGGAGGATTTCAGCAGCAATCTCAGTTCTGTTGTTTTTAACAAGCTGGATGCCGATATTTATGTCAGGTCCTACAGAGGCCCGGCTACAGAATATGACAACATCCGTTTCTTCCATGCATACGACTGCTGCGCCAGGGATTACTGGAAAAAGTATCCGCTGTTAAATGATGAGAAGGATGTTGTAATAATAGGATTTGAAAATTATGGCAAGGCCATTCTGGAAAGGGCCATACTGACAAATATTATTTCTGAGAGCGGGCGTGTAAGGTATCATGTGTTTGGTGATGCCAGCGAGTTTCTGATGATCCATGACCGTCTTAGAGATGTTATGAATATTAATGAAAATTCAGGTGACGAGGACTCTATCATATTCCATGACGGGCAGTGGGAGGCATGCAGGGAGCTGATAGCAGATGCATCCCGCGTAATCCTGTGCGACGACGATGAAGATAAGGTTTGGGAAGATTATTGGAGGATGGACCAGTTTTACGAGATAGGCGGCAGAGTGGACATAAGGAGCAATACTCCAAGAGTAGGCTTTTCCGTATTTGGCACATATGAGGATATGTTTACAGTTCAGCAGATTGTAAGAGCCAAGCTTAATTATACAGCTTACGCCCTGAATGAACTGTACATGCAGGGGCATCCGGAAAATTCTGTACGTTGGGAACAGCTCAGCGATTCCCTGCAGGCATCCAAGATTGCCACAGCCGACCACCTGAATGCCAAGGTAAGAATAATCCTGGGGCGGGAAGCCATGACGGAAGTTACCGCCGAAGACATGGAAGAGGCAGACAGACTTTACCATCAGCAGGTAAGAGATCCGGATATCCTGGAAAATTATAGGAAGATAGAGCATAGAAGGTGGCGAAGATACTATGCTTACAACAACTGGGCATGGGCAGATAAGTTTGATGCCAAAAAGCGCCTTCATCCGATGATGGTGCCTTATGAAGAACTGAGCGAAAAACAGAAGGAATCCCACGATAAGGCCTGGGAACTGATAGGGTTTGTGGCTCCGAAACTTAAGGAGTATGAATGAAATAAAGTCTGTAAAGATGCACGTTGGTGCGGCTTTTAAATTTTTTAAAAATTACAATTTATCCGTCAAAAACGACATCGGGCAGACATTCAGAGAATCTTTTTGTAAAATACAGAAAATTATTAAATTACAGTATATGGAGTTTATCTGACTGCAGATTTACTTCAGGAGGGGAAGATATGGAGAAAAAATATAATAACCGTTTTCTGTTGTTTTTCTTTGTGGTTAACATTGCGCTTGTAAATGTTTGGACCATGCTGAAGCTTCCAACCGTCTGTGGCATAGGTTATGTAGTGCCGTATCTCATAGTTATTGCCGTGGGCTGCATATTTTGTAAAAAAGCAGGCACAAATTATTTTAAGTTCATACCGTATAATTTCAAATTCAAATTCACAACCGTATTGATAGGAATAGCATTGGTAATCCTGCTGATGCCAATCAGCAAAATCCTGAAAGAAGTTGGAACCATGATCGGTGGAGATTTGCTGAGTGTCTATGCGCAGCAGCTTACCACAGAAAGCAATCCATTAATTGTGGATCTGATATCGACTGCCGTTGTTCCTGCTGTATTTGAAGAGTTCTTCTTCAGAGGAGTATTCTATGGCGGATTTAAGAAAACTGCCGGTGTAAGGAGTGCCATACTTTGGACAGCTATTTTATTTGGTATTTTCCACATGAATATCCAGCAGGCCCTTTATGCAATATTCTTCGGATTTATTCTGGCCATTATCCGCGAGATCACAGGAAGCATGTGGCCTGGAATGATCTTCCACTTTGTAAACAACGGTCTGTCTGTCATTGATGTGCATTATCCAAATTTCATTCATCAAAAATTTGACAGCTTCCTGACAATTACAGGCCCTGCACTCAACGTGATCCTGACAATTGTTCTGGCAATAGTAGGACTGGCTGTGTCATTCTTGCTTCTTAAGATTTGCGCAAAAAGTGAAGGGAAGGCAGCTGAATTTTCCAATATGTTTAAACTGGATAAGGGTGAGGGCAAGTCAGTTATCAGCCCGACTTTCATAATCACTTTGGCATTCTGCGTCGCAGTAATTATCTTTATGATATTTGCCGTTCCTGCAATGACGAAAAGCTGATAATCTTTGCTGAAGATTTAAATAAACATTTAAAGCCGCACGTTGGTGCGGCTTTTTTATGAAAATATATGCAAAGGCAAATTTCTGGGATATAATGCAGTAGGGTGAATGCATTACACCGGTAAGGCA
>R11__coassemble_2378_pt1 | contig 9351 bp, 9 predicted proteins | sample R11__metabat2_high_PE_009 | metagenome-assembled genome bin R11
CAGGGTCATTCATGACTTTATACATATACTGCATGGAATTATCCCAGGATTGAAATTCATTGCTGACAGTATGTCTTCCCATCTTTTCCAGGATATTTTTCTCAATTTCAATCGCAATGGTGTCCTTTTCAACACTGTTAAGGAAATCACTTTTTAATCCATCATATACGATCATTTCTATGCTCCCAATTTGCTCAATGAGGATTTTGCAGGTGCACCAACTGCACCAAAAAGTGCACCAGGTGCACCAAAATTTTGGGCAAAGAAAAACCCGAAAAACCTTGTAAATTCAAGCTTTTTCGGGGTAAAAAAAGAAGCGATAGACGGGGTTCGAACCCGCGGCCTCCACCTTGGCAAGGTGGCGCGCTACCAACTGCGCTACTATCGCAAATGTTGCTCTCACAACGATATGGATTTTACTATTATCCTTCCGAGATGTCAACAACTTTTTTTAATTTATTTTATTACCGGACCACTCCCAGCGCGCAAAGCATTCCGATAATTTATTTCACCGCCTTTGGCTTATTGCCTACGTTCAGCAGGATTATGGCAGCCACTATCAGCAGTATTCCCACGATCTTCAATATGTCGTGAGGCTCACCAAAGATTATCATTCCTACCAGGTTGCCCACGATCAGTTCGATTGATACCATGATCGATGCCTTGCCTGATTCCACATATGTCAGGCCGTAGGTGTACAGAGCATAAGGGATCACTGTACAGAAGATGCCGATTCCGATGCCCCACATTATGATGCGGGGATTGGCGATTATCTGCTGAGGCACCTGCTCTTTTATGCCGAACGGGATCATTACGATGCCGCCCAGGATCATGGACCAGACTGATGCTGTTGTGCTGGAATATTTCATCAGTGTGATACGGCTGAATATCGTATATGAGCACAAGAAAAGAACGGAACCCAGACCCGTAAGGAGTACCAGGAGTGACAGCTTGTATGTGCCCCCTATCAGCCCTGACACCAACACGCATCCTGCAAATACGATTATCAACGCCGCAATCTTCTTAGGCGTCAGTTTTTCCTTAAAGAAAATGGCCGCCAGGATCATGGTAAATATCGGCGAGGTATACAGGAGCACTACCCCGACAGATGCCTGAGAATTGATCACTGTGTATGTATAAAGGAAATTGAACAGCGCTACGCTTACTATGCCGCTGAGTGCAAACATCCATATGTCTTTTATGTCTATCTTCAGCTTCTGCCTGTCGGTTATCAGGAGAAACAGTACATAGATTACTGCGCCGAATATCATTCTGACCGAGGAAACTCCAAGGGAGCTTAAGCCCGTGCCCGACAGTCCACCAGCCAGTATTCCTTCCACAGGAAGGCCTTTCATAAATATCGATATGCAGCCCCATAAGGTTCCGGCCAGCAATATGCAGATTATTGGTTTTGCTTTATTCATTACTTTTTACAATCTTATATCCTTCATCTATACTATCTGGAACAGATAAAATTTCAGATATTCCGTCTCCGGCACACCCCACAGTATCGGATGGTCCGGACTCTGTCGCCTGTCCTCGATCTGGCGCAGCTGTACGCCCACGTCTTTGGCTGCCTCGGCCACCATCTTTACGAAAAGATCCGGCGTCATGAAATGTGAGCAGGAACATGTGGCCAGATATCCGCCCCGCGGCAGCATTTTCATGGCCTTCATGTTTATCTCTTTGTAGCCTTTATAAGCGTTGCGGACAGTAGCCTTGCTCTTTGTAAAGGCAGGCGGGTCCAGGATAATGTAATCAAATTCCTTCTTTTTGGTGGCCGCCATGTCAGTCAGAAGCTCAAAAACATCAGCCTTTATGAACGACATTTTATCCGTCAGACCGTTCATTTCCGCGTTCTTCTTTGTCAGCTCTATGGCATCTGCCGAGATATCCACCGCTGTCACATGCTCTGCCCCTGCCTTTGCACAGTTCAGGGCAAAGGCCCCTGTATGCGTAAAGCAGTCCAGCACCCGCTTCCCCGGTGCCAGTTTTGCCGCTGCCAGGCGGTTATATTTCTGGTCCAGGAAGAAGCCGGTCTTCTGTCCATTTATGTAGTCCACGTCATAGTATATTCCGTTTTCGCATATGGTCACGTGACCGTCGGTATCCGCCTTTAGGCCATCTGCCCTCCAAAAGCCCTTATACTTTTCCATGCCTTCCTTGGTGCGGATCTCCGCTTCGTTGCGCTCATAGATCACATTGACCTGTATGCCGTAGTCTGCCAGTTCTTCCACCAAAAGTCTGTACAGCATCTCTTTTCTCAGCTCTATTCCAAGTGAAAGTATTTCTGTTACCAACACGTTTTCAAACAGATCCACTGTCATGCCCGGAAATGTATCAGCCTCGCCGAAAATGATGCGGCTGGCATGCATGTCATCTCCCATGACAGTTTTTCTGTAGTCGATGGCGTAATGCACCCTGCGTCTCCAGAACGCTTCATCAAAGCGGTCGTTGGTATTTCTTGATATCAGCCTGACGCGGATCTTCGAATGGTCATTTATGAAGCCCGAACCCATCCAGGAGCCTTTCTCTGTTACTACATCAACGATGTCACCATTTTCGTATGGTTCTTCCGGTCCTTCTGTCTCTTCTCCGTATACCCACGGATGTCCGCTCTTCAGGAGTTTTTCTGCTTTTTTATTTACTTTTACAATTGGATATTGTCTCATGATTTCTTCAATATATCAGTTTTTATTATTGTTTCTTTGACCTCAGGCCACTGTTATGCTGAGTTATTATTTCAGTAAATTCTGACTGAATTCTTGCCTATTTTCTTGACTTTGTCTGTATTTTATTAAGATTTCAGTCACTAACTCTCTAAATGCCTGGCGCTATTTTCCCAACAAAACTTTTGATCTTCTTCTGTGACTTAAATTTTATCAGTTTTCTATGATTCCTCTGTATTTTGTTAAGATTTCAGTCACTATGTTTCTTCGCATTGCAACATCAGACGATTCTGTTTCTCTGAAAAGCTTATACTTCGCTTGTCGCCGGCTGAAATCTAACTAAAAAACACGCCTTTAATGAATATCTCCAGCCCTATGCCTATCAGTATCACGCCGCCGATAATGCCGGCCTTCCCCTTGAAGAACTTACCAACTGTTTTTCCAAGGAGCAGTCCTCCCATGCAGATGGCAAAGGTCACCACGCCTATTATCAAAGACTCTACCAGTGCAAAAATCCAATCATACTCAGCTATGGTAAAGCCTACCGACAATGCGTCAATTGACGTGGCCACGCCCTGGAGCATCAGTGCCCAGAATCCCACTGCCACCTCATCTTCTTCGCCGCCTTTCACCGTCTCGATGATCATCTTAATACCAAGAAATAAAAGAAGTGCCAAAGCGATCCACGGGATGAATTTCTGAAATCCGCTGAAGTACTGCTCGATGGTATGGACACAGATCCAGCCAATCATCGGCATGCCAATCTGAAAAAGTCCGAATGTGCCTGCGATGCCGCACATTCTGGCAATGCGCATCCCGTTATCTTTCAATGCATTGGCAATGGACACCGAAAAAGCATCCATTGCCAATCCCACGCCAAATAATATGCTGTTTAAGAAAAATAAAAAGTCAAATGTCATGTTTTATCCAAATTCTGACAGGTTCATGTTTACCAAAATTTCTTATCAGACAAAGCTGCCCGTCCCTTGGCGTCCTTTGCCTATCGGCCATCACAAAACAGTGCAGCCCAGCCTACCAGCCTTTACAAAAGCAGTGCGGCTCCGCCGTAGATTCCCGCATTGTTTCCAAGTTCTGCCAGTGCAAATTCTGCGCGGCTGGATGCATGGAATGCGTACTGTCTGTAATATTTTGCCACGTTTTCGATAACTATGGTGCCAGCCTTGCTGACGCCGCCGCCAATAACGAAAATCTCTGTATCAATAACACAGGCTACCGCTGCCAGTGCCCGTCCAAGCTTACGTGCAAATACGTCCACCATGTGAAGGGCCGCCTCGTCCCCGTCCTTGGCAGCATTAAAGATTTCCCTGCTGTCGATGGTCGGAACATATCTTAGTGTAGACTGAACGTCCGGGTTCTCTTCAAGGTATTTCTTGGTAATACGGGCAAAGCCATTGGCAGAGGTGTACTGCTCGAGGCAACCTCTCTTGCCGCAGCCGCAGGTATCAGCTTCCTCGTCAAAGTCTGCCACAGGAATATGACCAATCTCTCCGCTGGCTCCGTTCACACCGTTCATGATACGGCCATCTATAATGATTCCGCCACCGACACCGGTCCCCAGAGTTACCATGATAACGTCCTTATGACCCTTGCCGCCGCCCTGCCACATTTCACCGAGTGCAGCTGCATTGGCATCGTTTGTGGCCTTAACAGGCATTCCGGTAAGCTTTGAAAGTTCGTCGCATACATTGAAAACTCCCCAGCCCAGATTTACGCATTTAAGAACCGTACCATCATTGGTAACCGGTCCCGGAACGCCCATTCCGATACCTTTTACACAGTCGTCATCTATGCCCAATTCCTTAAGCTTTCCCAGTACAGAGGCTGCTATGTCCGGCAGAATGTTCTTTCCGCCGTCAACTGTCCTGGTTGGAATTTCCCATGAATCAAGCAGATTCCCGCTTGCCTCAAAGAATCCCAGCTTAACAGTTGTCCCCCCTATGTCTACGCCAAATGAATACATTGTCATGATCATTCCCCCGAATAATTTATCCCGTGTATTATATGTGCTTCATTTACACATGTCCATATACATACAAAAAATGGTCTGCCAAAGCAGACCATTAATTGATCATTTTTGTCTGATCAGATGTCCCAATCTCCGTCAGCTGTTACATCAGCCTTCTCAAGAGCGTCCACTTCCTGAGTTGTAAGACCTGTGTAAAGAGCAATCCTCTCCTTCGTGATCATAGGCATATAGCCATCACCCATCATCTTAAGGAGACGAGCTTCCTCAACGTTTCTTGGCTCTCTCTCGGTATTAGTAATCCTTCCGTACATGTTAATATGCCTCCCCATAAATATGTCGATATTTTACTATAAGATTTTCAAAAATACAATCAATTATAAACAATATCTTAAGAAAATCACCAGCATTGATACTCCGATTACAATGATCATGGCAGGAGCTGAAGCCTTGCAGTACTTGCCCCAGCCTACCCTGTAACCGTTTTTACCGGCTACAGCTATGCCGACTACGTTAGCAGAAGCACCGATAGGTGTTGCTGCTCCGCCAACGTCTGTACCCATGGCCAGTGTCCATGCCAATGTAGCGATAGGCACGCCTGTTGTGGCAGCCAGCGACTTGATGATAGGCACCATTGTTGCCGCAAATGGGATATTGTCCACAAATGCACTGGCGATAGCTGAGATCCATATAATGATGGCAACCATGATAAGGGAATTGCTGCCACAAACCTTTGCAATAAAAGCAGCAATAATCTCCAGAACACCTGTCTGTTCAAGGCCGCCTACAACTATAAACAGTCCCACAAAGAACAGCAGTGTATTGTAATCTACCTTCTTCATCAGCTTTGGAATCCTGTTGAAGAAGAAAATGCATGTCAGGATTGCAACAAATATTCCGATGAATGCAACTGACAAATGTGTTGATGAATGGGTTATCAGCAGTACAACTGCGATCACAAATATAACTATACTGACAACAAAATCCTTTACGCTCTTGATGGCGTCCTTAGGCTGCGGCATCTTTGAAAGATCCACCTCTCCCGAAGGAGTGATCTTCTTTCTGAAGAAAAAGAAGAAATAGATGATAATGATCACCAGAGAGATGCCCATGCAGACACCTGTATTGGTCAGGAAGTCCATGAATGAGTACCCCAGAGCCGAACCGATGATGATGTTTGGTGGGTCACCGCACATGGTAGCCGAGCCGCCCAGGTTTGCGCAGAAAACTTCTGAAATCAGCATCGGAATAGGATTGAATTTCAGAAGCTTTGCCAGTTCAAAGGTTACTGCTGCCAGGAACAGTATTACTGTGATACTGTCGATAAACATAGCCAGGACTGCCGCCAGAACCATGAATGTCAGGAAAAGAGGCAGTGGCCTGTACTTTACCCACTTGGCCAGCAGCATGCAAAGCCACCTAAAAAATCCGGCTTCAGCCATGCCCTCTACCATTATCATCATTCCGCCAAGGAAGAAGATGGTGGCCCAATCGATACCGCCTGACTCCGACTCACCCACTGCATACCAGAACTGCAATGTCACTATGTTTTTAACATTCAGCACATCCCATACAGCCGTCCAGCTGTGCATAATGAGACCGAAAACCACTACAAGGACAAGGAGTCCGCACCCCAAAGTTACGAACTGCTTTGGAATCTTGTCCAGCACGATCATGACGAACATCACGAGGAATATCGCCACCGCAAAAATCTGCGCTAAAACCATTTTTAATTTACCTCACTAAAAGCGCCGTCCCCACAGCGCAAACAACCAACCGATTTTCCCGCTAAAAACCGCTGTGAAAGCTTACTCCATGTATTTGCGGATAAAGCTTTCACAGATATAAGCTGTCTCTTCCACCCCAATGTGAGTATTTATACACAAGTCATAATGACGTGAATCTCCCCATTTGGTATCCGTATGTTTATTGTGGTATTTACGGCGCAGCTTATCAATCTTGATGATGTCGGCCATGGCAGCCTGGGCATCCTCATTAAGTCTCTTCATCAGACGGGGGATCTTGTCCTCCACATCACCCCTGATGAAAATCTTGATCAGTCCCTCGTAATCTTTAAGTATATAATCTGCACATCTTCCAAGCACGATAAAGGACTCTCCGGATTCGGCCTTTTCCCTGATGAAGTCAAACTCCATCTCATGGATAATGTCTGAAGGATTAGACGAGAAGTTTCCTACTCTTCTGTAAAGAAGCCTGCTGCCTGGTTTTTCCTCCACGCCTTCCCATTCGCTCATGTCCACGCCTTTTTCTTTAGCCAGTTCGAACATGATATTTTTATCGTACACCGGAAGCCCTAAAAGTTCTCCCAGCTTGTCTGCCACTCCGTGTCCGCCACTTCCATACTCACGACTGATTGCTATCAGCATTTGTTTTTCCATAATTTCCCCCACAGTTGTTACTGTTTTTCAAGGCTCCATTTAAGTGCCTCACGTATTTTATCACCTTAAATTTACAAGTCAAAATAAATTTTTATTCCACGCACAAATTTCCGTAATTAAACCTTATAACTTTTTCCAGATCGGCAAGAGCCACTTCCACCTGGTATCCCACTTTTCCGGCGCTGAAAAAAATCCTGTCAAAACCTTTTGCGCTTTCGTCAATCGTGGTTGTAAAGAATTTCTTCATCCCTATCGGCGAGCAGCCGCCGTGAATGTAACCGGTCAGCGGCAGAAGTTCCTTTTGAGGTATCATCTCGATATTTTTCTCTCCCACAGCCGATGCCGCCTTTTTAAGGTCCAGTTCCCTCTCCACCGGGATAACAAACACATAGTGTTCCTTGCTTTTACCCACCGTCACCAGCGTTTTAAATACCTGGCTGCTGTCCTGCCCCAGTATCTCAGCTACCTTTTTCCCATTTGTCTCGCCGGTTTCCGCGTAGCAGTGTACCCCATAAGGCACCTTCTTGCTGTCCAGAACCCTCATCACATTTGTTTTTTCCTGTTTTTTTGCCATTTCTTTTCTCCTGTGACGACGAATCGATTTATCTCTCTATTGTTTTGTCTCACCACATTTCACACAAACAAATCATCCATGGTAACTACTTCAGATATATGTTCGGTGTGTGATGTACCAACTATTCCATTAGCCGATACCAAAACTATCTTCAAGGCATTTTTCGTCCCTGTTTTTTCCTTGAAAGTGTTTCTTTTTTTTAATAGTGTCAAGTCATAGTCTTTGCTGATTGAAAATGGCTGATCAGTCCATTTCATCTCACAGATATCAGTGATTCTGTCATCCCTCTCAATAACCATGTCTATCTGCACACTGTCATCTTCATTTGGATTTGCCCAGGGGAAACATCTGGTTTTGACTCCGGATATTCCCAGTGCAGTTTTTATCTGATAAATATGATGTAGACATAAGATTTCAAATGCATGCCCCCTCCAATTCATAAAAGCGCCTGTGTCAGCTGCAAGATCATCATATTGTGTAATATTTTTTCTATCCGATAAAAAATGATAATGAAACAGGAGAAAAAGGTCAACAAGCTGGATGTACGCAGGATTACCTTTTTCGTAATTTCTTTTATATTCTATGATATAGCCGCATTTCACTAAATCTTCGACTGCCCTGGTAAATGTACCCGTTGGTATTTCAAGTACTGACTGGCAAAATCCTTTTTTCATTCCATTACGGTGTTTTGATAATTCCTCCATTATCCTACCATACACTGGAGATTTACTGAGTGTCGCTTCCAGCAGTCGGTTCGTTTCATTCTTCAATAATGCTGCGGGTTCAAAAAGCAGCCTGTCTGCATTCTGCCTAAGGCTTTCATTCTCATTCATCAGATCCATAAAAAAGGGAAGCCCTCCAAATATCATATAGCTTTCCATGATCTGTTCCCTCGACCAGCCGAATTCTCTATCTTCCAAAAACATTTCTGTTTCAGCGAGAGTAAAAGGTGAAAGGAAAATCTGACTTGTAACCCTGTGATATAGATTTCCGGAGGCATCCAGTACATTTTTTATAATCCATGATGTTGCTGATCCACATATTACAAATACAAGATCACCTGACTGCGTACCCCTTCTGTTCCAAAAATCCTCAAATGCCAAAAGAAAATCAGATCGCGGTGTTGCAAACCACGGAAATTCATCAAAAAACACAATCCTTTTCCCATGTGGTGATAATCTCTGCACATCACCTGAGAGGATTTTATCCAGTCTCGAAAATGCTTCAAACCAGTTCTTTGGTATTGTTTTAACCTCATCGCCGTTCTCTGTTAATCTTTGATGGAAGGCCTTCAGCTGCTGTCTTGTCGATCCATTTTCTAATCCAGTAGCCCTAAAAGCGAGATAATTTCCATATGTCTGCTCTACAAGAAATGTCTTCCCAACACGTCTTCTTCCATACACACATATAAGTTCAGATTTATTTGATCTTTCGCAGCGCTCTAATTCTTTCTTTTCTGTTTTTCTTCCGATTATCTTCATGAGTTTATCCTCTCTGGCAAACCTTGCACCCAAATTATACGATTAATTCCAAGGCAAATCAATATTTTTCGTTTATTTGGAGATAAATTAAGTTTTTTTAAATTTTTATCCATTTTAATCGTGTTTGCTTATTAGTCAGCGATTGATTGTTAATATAAACGTAACATTATAGTTGTATTTTTTTAATACATTTTATTGTGGATTTTATGGTCGTATTGGTGCTTGATGGTGTATTTTTTATCGT
>R11__coassemble_2403_pt1 | contig 9290 bp, 3 predicted proteins | sample R11__metabat2_high_PE_009 | metagenome-assembled genome bin R11
ATTTTTTAAGAGTGCTTAATCCCTTTTGTATGCTAAATTGTAACCTGCCGGTCAGGATTTCAGCTGAACAGCCTAGTAGACAGATATCTGTCCCCGGAATCCGGAAGCAGTACAACTATTGTTTTCCCCTTATTCTCAGGTCTCTTTGCCAGGATCTGTGCAGCCTTAAGTGCCGCGCCGGATGATATGCCGACCAGGATGCCCTCTGTAACAGCAAAAGCCTTTCCTTCAGCGAAAGCATCATCATTTTCAATGGCAATTACCTCGTCATAGATTTCTGTATTCAGCACATCAGGAATAAATCCCGCACCGATTCCCTGGATCTCGTGAGGTCCCGCAACTCCTGTTGAAAGGAATGCGCTTGTAGCCGGCTCTACCGCAACTACCTTTATATCCGGATTCATGGACTTAAGATATTCTCCGGTTCCGGTAATGGTGCCGCCTGTACCTACTGTTGCCACAAAGATATCAACCTTTCCATCAGTCTGCTGCCAGATCTCAGGGCCGGTAGTTTCCCTGTGTGCCTTTGCATTGGCCGGATTTACAAACTGTCCCAGTATGACAGAGCCCTCTATCTCATTGTTCAGCTCTTCCGCCTTTTCGATTGAGCCCTTCATGCCTTTGGCGCCTTCGGTCAACACTACCTCTGCCCCGTATGCTTTCAGGAAATTTATCCGCTCCACACTCATTGTGTCAGGCATGACAAATATGGCCCTATAGCCCCTTGCCGCAGCAACAGATGCCGCACCAATTCCTGTATTTCCGCTGGTTGGCTCAATAATGGTTGCACCCGGCTTCAGTAAGCCCTTATCCTCAGCATCCTTTATCATGTACAGCGCAGCCCTGTCCTTGGTGGAGCCGGCCGGATTCAGATACTCCAGCTTTGCCAATATTGTGGCATCATCTATACATCTGTCTTTCATGTATCCGTTAAGCTGCAGGATTGGTGTGTTTCCTATAAGCTGCGCAGCACTCTGTTTAATGTCGCTCATTGTTGTCCTTCCTTTTTCTTTTGTATTCCGTTTCACTCAGCTTCATATGCCACATCGCCGTCTATTATCGTAGCCAGCAGCTTTCCTTTTGGCACATCTTCTATGTCCGCATGAATAAAGTCTGTATCATATACACACATATTGGCAGCATATCCTATCATCAAGGCGCCAAGATGATCTTCTGCCTTTACAGAATATGCCGGACCCGCAGTCAGACCCTTTATGGCATCCTCACGGCTGATGCACTCGTTTGCATTCCACTGGTAAAACTCCTCACTGTCAGGCTGGTTTCTCTGACAAGCCATGAAGATTGAACGCGGGATGGACATCTCAGGAGAGACCGGAAAATCCGTGTGGAAAGCATATATGCCGCTGTTATCCGTGAAAGACTTAAGTGGATAGCCGTAAAACGTACGCTTTTCGCCAATATATTTGACAGACTGCTCGTAATATCCGTCAGCCCTCGCCATCCACAGCGGTGCCACAACAGCTATGGCATTAAGTTCGCACAGCCTTTTTACATCTTCTTTGCGTACAACCTGAAGGTGGCACAGAGCATTTCTGTTATCCATCTTTCCCATCTGTGTCTGCGCTTCTTCCATGCAATCAAGGGCAAATCTGACGGCACCGTCACCTATGGTGTGCTGATGTACATTAAGACCTGCACAGTTTGCAGCCTTATAAAGCTCTACTACCCTGTCAAGATCACAGAATCTCTTTACGCCGAAATATCCCGGTCTGTCAGTGTATTCTTCATCCATCCAAGCTGTGTGGGCCTCCACAACACCGTCCATGAAGATCTTAACACCTATTATCTTCATGTGCTCATTGTTATATTTTAAAGCCGCAGCCTTTGCCTTCTCCACTCCTACCACGTAATCCTCATCACGCTCGTTCAGCATGTAGCCTGCAAAGATCCTGAGCTTAACCTTTCCTTCCTTTATCAGCTGGTCGATTATCTCAAGATAATGATCTGTAACGCCGGCCTCATAATAAGCAGTGATTCCCTGCGAAAGCGCAAAATCCTGCCATACAAGAAATGCCTTCTTCAGATCTTCATCTGACATTTTTCCCATCTTTGTAAGTATGGATATTACAGGCCCTTCAGAAATATACCCCGTAGGCGTTCCGTCCTCATTAACCCTGATGATATCGGTGCCCCAGGTCTTTACAGCCTCTTCATTTATGCCGAAAACTTCCATTCCCTTTGTATTGAACCACAGAGAATGTCCATCAACCGAATTAAGGGCAATCGGTTTATCGGTGCAGATGGCATCCAGCATGGCAGCTGTAGGTTCCTTGTCCTTTTCTGCCCAGCCGGCACCGTAGTAGAAATTGTTGTCAGGATGTTCATCTATGTATTTCTTCAGAATTTCCACATATTCATCCATGGTCTGCCCGTCATTTAACGCCGCATAGAAAGCCAGACGCGGACCTGCCATGGCACCGTGACAATGAGCCTCAATGAAGCCCGGATAAATGTAATTATCACCATAATCCATTACCTCGGTATTTTCATCGCAGAGCTTTCTTGCCATGCGCTCGCTTCCCACATACTGGACCAGGCCATCTTTGACAGTAACAGCCTTCATCACAGGATTTCTTGGGTCCAATGTAATGACGTTTCCCAGGATCAGTTTATCAGCTTTCATAATGTGCCCCTCTCGTTCTGCATCTTAATTGCTGCATGCATTATACAACAAAATCAGATATTATGTGCTTAACATAAATATTTTTGCATTTAAGACAAAAACCTGCAGGCGATATGTACCGTCTGCAGGTTTTTCTATTTTAATGGGAAATTTAGTGGTCCACTAACCCCGTCCCCATGGGTCAGGCCTTTACAGCCACTCCCTTTGTAACGATGTACTTAACGCCGTTAATAGTAACTGTGCCTGTTGCCTGTGTATACTTGCTGTTCTTTACATAGAAGAGCTTCTTTGAGCTTCCGTCTGCCTTTGAGCATACGGTCTTTACGCCTGTCACGTATTTTCCATTAAGTACGTAGAACCATGTATCGCTGCTTCCGTCTGCCTTCTTTGCAATACCGGTATTCTTTGTGTACTTTCCTTTAAGTACATAGTACCAGTTGCTGTCTGAACCGTCTGCCTTCTTGGCAAGTCCTGCTGCTGTCTTTACATATTTACCGCTCTTTACATAGAACCATGCTGAGCTTGAGCCGTCTGCCTTCTTTGCAATACCGGTAGCCTTTGTGAACTTTCCTTTAAGTACATAGTACCAGTTGCTGTCTGAGCCGTCTGCCTTCTGGGCAAGTCCTGCCGCTGTGCTGACAAACTTTCCATCCTGTACATAGTACCAGGTCGCTGCGCTGCCATCTGCCTTCTTTGCAAGTCCCTTTGCTGTAGAATCATATACGCCATTCTTTACATAATACCAAGCGGTTGTTCCGTCAATAGCATCCTTTACGATACCTGTGTAATCGCTCATGAACTCGCCGTCAACATAGTAGTTGTAAGCACCGTCTTCAAGAACGAATCCGTCCTTAATCTCAATCTCCGGATCCCATGCGCCTGCAGTTACGATATAAGTATCTGCGAATACATCCTTGTTATTTGCAAAGTATACAGTACCTTCCTCGATCATCTCATCGATTGCAGCTGCACTGTAGCCTGTAGGAAGTGTATTAGAGTAGCCTGCAGGAAGAGTTGTATCCTTGAAGTTAATCTCTACTACTGTTTCAAGGCTGTCCATATTTGAGATATGGTAGAAGTTCTGGTAGTAGTAAGCACATACCGAAACAGGATCGAGGTCTGTTACATCACTGTAAGCATAAGCAATGATGTAAGCCATACCCATTGCATTCTCTACAGAGTTCATAGTAATTCCGTAAAGAGCGTTTGGATAGTTCTCAATGATCATCTGATCCTTGTTATAGCCTTCCTGGGATGCGAGATATGCCTGAAGTGTTGTAGCCTGGCCTGAAGCATCTGTGAAGCCTTCGCTGTTGAAGTTTGAAAGAATAATAACATCTGTTGCAGCAACCTCAGCTGCTGTAGCTGTAGCTGTTCCCTCTGAAGGAGCAATGTTATCACAAACAATATCTGTGTACTCTACATAACGGTTAGAAGATGTAGCTTCCTGTGTTGAAGAGTTTGCAAGAGTGAATAAGCCTGTTTCTGTATCGTATGCACTGATAACAGCTACTGTCTTCTTTTCAATCTTTCCTTCTTCGATAAGCTTTACAATGTAAGCCTGAAGTCCGTAGATGTAGCTTTCGTAAGCCTGGGCGATATCCTGGCCTGAACCGTAACGGCCAACCTTGCCTGTTGCCTCTGTAACCTCATCCATTGCATCTGCAATTCTGTAAACAGAACCGATCATGTCTGTAAGGTGTGTGAAGATATAAGCTACAAGCTCAGGATCGTAATTTTCATCGCCTTCCTTATAGTACTCAGAAGAAGAATCACGTCCGTTGATTGTTGCAATCTGTGCATCGTATCCGGATACATCATCTGCAGCACCGCCTCTTGTCTGGCATCCAATTGCGATCTGAGGTCTTGTTGTAAGTGAGTAGGAAACTGTACCGCCCTCGCAGTTAAGATTTGAATCTGCCATTCCCGGAGATGCTGCTACATTTGCATTGATAAGTGCATCTTCTACCTGCTCAAGATCATTCTCTGCAGCGTAAAAGTTGTAGAAGTAATTCCAGAAATAAGGGTCAGGATTGTCATTAAGGTTTGTTCCCCAGATACCGATTGCAGCCTTTGTCTTAGCCTCAGCTAATGTGGAAGGTGCAGATCCGTTGATCATACCAAATCCTGATGTTGCGTTAAGTCCCATCATACCAAGTACCGGCGATGCAGCTCTGTGAGCAGTGGCTGTAATGTAATTGTCATCTGTGCTCATTGGCGTTGTTGGTGCCGTATACTCTGTAACGGTATCATCAGCGTTTGCTGTAACAGAAATGCCTACAAAAAGGCTTGCTGCAACAACGATGGCAAGTACAAAAGCCAACACTCTGTTGATGTTGTTTTTTGCGTTAATAACCATTTTCATCTCTCCTTTCTTTTGTTTATATTTTTGGGAAAATAGTTAACAAGTTAGTGTAGTAACTTGTCTGCAAAAATATATTAAAAAATGCTTTCGCATAATTTAACCTGATTTAATTTTTGGCGATTGTAACCTTTTTAGCCTTTGACCATTCTCCGGCTATGATGGTCTTTTCTCCAACCAGCCGGTAGCTTCTTACCTGAACATAGTAGGTTTTACCTGCTTCCAGTTCATCCAGTACCTTACTCATTTTCTTCCATTCGGACACTGTCTTCGTCTGGGCATCGCTCATGCTTTCATCAGATGCATACCTTACCTGGTAGCCGCTGACATGCTCATCCTGCATCCACATGACCTTGATATTGCCGGACGCAGTAGCTCCTATCAACCTTACCGTCAGGTCTTCAGGTTTAACATTTACGGTAATCTCCTGAGATGATGTACTATATCTTGCCGACTGGGCCGCCGTTACGGTAACCTTGGCAGTTCCGCAGCCTGTTATGGTGACCTTTCCTGTAGAACTTACAGTACATACATTTTCATCGGAAGAGCTGTATGTCAGACGGCCTGTACCGCTGCTCTTCATGCCCAGTGAAAACTGACTGTCACCATAATATTTTGTCACCGTACCTTCCGAAGTCTGCGATGTTATGGACTGAGCCTGACGTGATTTGTCAACTGACGATGTCAGCCCTGCAGAAACTGTTCCGGAAGATGTTGTGATGCCGGAGCTTACGCTGCTGCCCGATGAGATTACCGGATTGCTGCCAGACGTACCGGATGAAGTACTGCCGGATGAACCTGACTGAGTGCTGCTTTGATTATTACCTGATGTATTGCTGTTTCCAGACTTATTATCTGTATCCGCTTGCTTATCGTCTGCATTACTATCTGTATTTTCGGTTTTTTCTTTTTTATTTGAATCATCCGCAGATTTCTGATTCTCTGTATCGTCTGAAATATCCTGACTGTCTTCCTTATCCTTACCGTCCTTATCATCAGAGCCGGTTTCATCTTCAGGATCTTCTTCTTTTTTTTCAATTACAAATGTTCTGGACATTGTGCCTATGTAATTTCCGCTTTCTGACATTGTCACAGTAACTGTTGCCGTACCCGGCTCCACATTATCAGAAAAATCCACTGTATAATCTTCGCCCTGTACCAACGTGTACCTTCCGTCCCGGACTGTGACATCAGGGGTAATTGCCTTCCCTGTATACGCCGTCTTGCTGTATTCCAGAGATATCATGGCCGTTGTCAGTTCCTTAGCAGTAATGCTGTAGCCGCAGCTCAGCTCCCCATAGGCTGTAATGTCATCTCCTTTAATAAAAGCAGTCTTTTCACCAACATTTATATTATTTTCAGAAGTTATGGCATATCCTGAAACCACGCTGCCTCCGGGCGTTGCAACTACAACCGTCGGAAGTATCGCATCGCCGGAATAAACATATTCTTCAGGGTCAACTTTTACGGTACATGTTGAAAGGTCAAGCAGGTCCCTTACAATGCTTCTGGTATTTTCATTTAATACAAAGCTATATTCGCCTACAGGTACAAATTTGGCTGCATCATCGGCGTTCATGTGATCTGCGGCACCTTCACCGTCTTCATCTGTCCCGCAGTCTGTATATTTAGCTACAGCCACACCATAATCCGAATAATCCTGACTGACATTTATCGTAATGTCTCCAAGTGCTGCCGGGATGTCTATAACCCTGTCCTTTTCAATCTGTATGCAGCCATCAATCTCAGGTGATCCGCTGATTGCCAGAGAAGAAGATACGTTTACCGTTGATACAAATGAATTTCCAAAATAAATTCCATTTGAATTACTTCCATTTTCGCTGCCTTCGTTTCCGGAGATCACTCCGCCTGAAATGCTGACTGAGCCGCCATTTATGAAGATACCCGCACCGTATCCCACATTGGCTCCGCTGGCCCTGCTGGATGTGGCAAGGCTGCCGCAGACATTATCCGTTATTTTCCCGGCAAGCATGGTAAATGTTCCGCCATTTACAAATACTCCGCCGCCATTTCCATAATTAAAATCACTGGTATCACCGGTTACAGTATCTATTGCTGCATTATTTTTGATCTCAGGAACAGAACCATTCTCTCCTTCGGTCATGATAAAGCTTCCGCTCTTTACCATTACGCCGGCGCCTTCTATGCTCTGATTGTTGCTGATCTCTCCGCCGGTCATGATGAAATTACCGTCCAGTGTGTTCAGCACTCCGCCGCCATTGACACCATGTGTACGGTTCAGTGAATTGCCGCCGCAGGTATTTACGTTACCTGTTATGGCTCCTCCATTCATCTGAAACTTACCTGCATTATAAACAGCAGGGCCCTCACCGTTTGAACCTGTAATTGTGCCGCTGTTCATTATGACTGTGCCTTCCGGCTCATTAGTAATACCGCCGCCGGAAGAGATTACACTCGAACCCGAGTCAGCCTTTGAGATAGTGCCTCCGTCAAGTATGAAGCGGCCTGCGTTTTTAACCGCGCCTCCAAGACTTGTTTTTACATTTTCTATCAGGCCGAACTCTCCTAAAGTAAACGTACCGGAATTATAAACGACTCCCGAGTACATTTTCTCATTTCTTGAGTTTGAGATGGTTCCATCGAAATACACAGATCCAGCGTTATATATCGCCTGACCGCCAAGCTCGTCCCCCTGATCAGAAGAAGAAAATCCCCTGGTCAGCTTCGAACTTGAATCCACACTAAGTGACGCTCCTTCATCAACATACAGGATTCTTGAATTCATTGCTCCATCCAGAGTCAGGTTACTAATACCTATCTCAGAACTTCCCATTATTTCAATCATGGCCTTTTTGCTGTCTTCGCTGTCAGCTCTGCATTCATTTGCCATGGTAATAGTAAATCCATTTCCGTTAATGACCGCATATATGGCATCGCTTGTCACAACCGGTGACTCAATGGAAAAACTTTTTCCTATGTTCAGCTTTTGAGGCGCATCTGCGGTTCCCTGTGCTTTTGAAAGTGCGGCCCGCAGTTCATCCTCATTTGTGATAATGTCACTGCCCTCAGTGCTTAGTATTTCAAAATTAACTTTCCTGCTTCCGGTAAAGTTTCCGATTCCTGTAACTGTAACCAAAGCCAGCCCTACATTTACATTATCTGAATATTTAAGAGTATATTCGGTATCTTTCTCAAGAATCTGACCGTTATACTTAATGATCACATCCGGTGTAAGAGCCGAGCCGATGTATCCAAAGGTTGGAAGATCTGCTATGGCTACATCCTCTGAAGCAATGTCAAGAGGCTCTATCTTAAAAGTTTCCTTTAGAGATCCCTTATAATTTCCTATTCCGCTGATCGTAAGAGTTGCTGTTCCAACATCGGTGTTGTCCACCATTGATACAGCATAGTCTTCCCCTTCAACAAGGACATCCTCATTACAGATGACTTTTATGTCCGGCTTAACAGCTGTTCCGCAGTATACTGCCTGTCCAACCTCAATCTCTGTGTTTTCATCGGTTAAGGTTACTGTTTCTTTAATATTTTTCAGAATTACATTTCCGTCATTGTTTATGGAAAGTTCGTAAGTATCACTTTCAAACTCAAACGCTTCCAGGTCACCATATGTGATGGAATATCCGGATGACGGAATTCCAACGATTCTGTCTTTTTCCGGTTCTTCCAGATTCAGTCCTATATGCCCGGTTCCTGTTAAATCTCCCATGAATGTAAGCCTTGAAACACCTGTTTCACCGTTATCACCATCGAATGGAGCTGTAAGGTACATGTCATCTGTTTCCGGTGAATCCTTAATGGCAATCGAAGGTGTCAGGGCATTCATCGCATATACAGTAGTATCCTCGCCGTTAAAGCGGTTATTTGAAACAGAAAACATCTTGTTTTCAAGGTAAACACCTGCCCCCTTTCCAGAAGCGCTGTTTCCTGTTATCGTTCCACCGTAAAAATTGAAATATCCTTCATTTTGTCCGTTAGTGACCGGTGTAGAATTATTTTCACTGTAAACACCTACGAACACTCCGCCGCCGTTACCCTGCATAAAGCTGTTTTCTCTGTTGCTCTCCGCTTTATTGCCGCTAATGATTCCACCTGTGATCTCAAAAGTACCGGTACGCAGCATTACTCCGCCGCCGCAGCCCTGGATATAATTGTCGTAACATCTGACTGTATCTTCATCATCGCTTGTGAGAGCTTTCCCATCAAAAGAAGCTGTATAATCTGTGATGATGCCACCTGTCATATAGATAACAGTGCCTGCCATGTCGGAAGAAGATGACGTGTTGC